>Ga0078972_1000655_pt1 | contig 141542 bp, 125 predicted proteins | sample YelNatPaOPGAMG01_FD_67568 | JGI IMG/M metagenome (GOLD analysis project Ga0078972, IMG submission 67568) | Hot spring thermophilic microbial communities from Obsidian Pool, Yellowstone National Park, USA - OP-RAMG-01 (SPADES assembly) (version 2) | ecosystem: Environmental > Aquatic > Thermal...
CGTGTGCTTCGCTCCGAGACGTGAGAACCTCAGGCTCCTCGATTTGAAGATTTCAATCTGGCAATCAGCAGCGGAAACGCCAAGATTCGAGTCATGGGCGGTGGACAGGCGGCGGTGATGGTGCATGCGAGTCGGATGGCGGGCACGTACACCGTGCGTCGCTCATATCGTACTTTTGATGGTTTCCGTTGACCGTGTCGGGTTGTGTATGGTACCATAACTACCAAGCTGTCACATTTAAAATGTTAGGGCTTAGGAAGGGGACATCGGCACAGACCAAGGCTGTTGGGGCAGATGGACTTTCCCCAGGTGGCACGACCGGCGCGGCGGAGACGCTGTCGAGACAAGGCCAGCACGACAGGCAGTCCAAGGATCACCTCAATAAGCACCACAGCGAGGTCATCTTGCCTGTTCCCGACGCGAGATTCGTAGTATGGGGCAGGCAAAGGATGACTTCGACAAAGAATTAAGAGTGATGCGCTGGGTGGGTACATTGTGGATGTTGAGGGGATTGATGAAATGAGGGATTGCCAGACTACAGCAGGAGTGCACCAGCACTCTTCTGCTGGATGTGCTGACGAGTAATGAATCGGCGACGGTTTCAGGTGCATTATACATGGAAAAACGAGTACAGCCGGTAGCGGACTTTTGGGACAGATCCCTGGGTGACTTGCTTCAGATGCTGGAGTCCAGCCCTGCTGGGCTGACTACCGATGAGGCCAAAAGGCGGCGGTTTCTCTATGGTCCTAACAGCATGACGCGCAAGTCACGTTTTGCAGGCTTGCTCGCGTTCCTTCGCTTCTTTACTAATCCCCTGGTTGTCATCCTTCTCGCTGCCAGTGCTGTATCGCTCGCGCTAGGTGACCGAATCGGGGGAGTGATCATTATCTCCATCGTCATGCTGAGCGTCCTACTGAACTTCTTTACAGAGTTCCAAGCCCGACATGCAGCGGAGGAGATTCAAAAGCAGGTTGCCACAACTGCTATCGTCTTGCGCGATGGGCGAGAACACGAAGTGCCGGCAGCAGAGCTGGTACCCGGGGATATCATCCGGCTGAGTGCTGGAGATCTTGTGCCGGCGGATGCTCGTCTGCTGGATGCAAAGGACCTGCATGTGCGAGAGTCGGTCCTCACTGGCGAGTCGCTGCCGGTAGAAAAGACAGTGAGCGATCTGCCGCACGGTAAGCACGGGATCGAAGACGCGAGCAATAGCGTTTTCCTGGGCACCGATGTTCAGACAGGAATTGGTACTGCGCTCATTGTCAATACAGGAAGGAACACAGCACTTGGCGAGATAGGTCAACGGCTGGCTATGCAGCCGCCGGAGACCGAGTTTGATCGCGGCATACGCCACCTCGGATTGATGCTCACACGGGTGATCATGGCGCTGGTGCTGTTCGTCCTCCTTGTGAACGTGGTTCTCCACCGCCCGCTTTTGGAGTCTTTCCTGTTCTCGGTTGCGCTTGCAGTGGGGCTGACGCCTGAGCTCATGCCAATGATTATCACCGTCACACTGGCCCGAGGCGCGAGGCGAATGACCGCGAAGAAGGTCCTAGTCAAGCAACTCGCGGCCATCGAGGACTTCGGCAGCATAGATATGCTTTGCAGCGATAAGACTGGCACGCTCACCGAAGGGGAAATCGTGCTTGACCGGCACGTGGATGTGCGTGGTAGCCACGACGAGCGTGTTCTACAACTCGTCTACCTGAACAGTTATTTTGAGGCAGGCATCAAGAGCCCGCTTGATGATGCCATCCTGGAGCATGAACACCCCGCCATATCGGAGTACAGTAAGGTGGATGAAATACCCTTTGACTTCAGGCGCAAGCGTCTCTCGGTTGTGGTACAACAAGGCAACGAGCGCATACTTATCACCAAAGGGGAGGCAGAAAGTGTCTTCGCAGTATGCAGGACTGTGACTATAGACGGCGACGTCCGGGAGTTCGACGAGAGCTGGCGGTCCTTGGCGGAGGAGACGCTCAGAAACTTGAGTGCCGATGGTTATCGAACTCTTGGAGTAGCGGTGCGGAGCGTGGAGAAGCTGGATGGATACTCTGTGGCCGATGAGCAGGATATGACGCTTGTAGGATTTGCGGCATTCCTAGACCCACCCAAGGAAGGGGTCCTTTCGGTTCTGGAGTCACTTAGACGTAACGGAATCTTCGTAGTGATCTTGACTGGCGACAACCAATATGTGACGCAGAAGGTGGCGCGCGACATTGGGCTGTCGACGGACCGCATTCTCACGGGCGACCAGGTTGATGAGATGGATGATGCGGCTTTGGCTCATCAGGCTGAGAACGGTGCCATCTTCGCGCGGATGTCTCCAGAGCAGAAGAACCGAGTAATCCTTGCTCTTAAATTGCGTCGCCACGTTGTCGGATATATTGGTGACGGCATCAACGACGCACCCTCGTTGCACACTGCGGATGTTGGGATTTCGGTAATGAATGGTGTCGCGGTAGCCAAGGACGCCGCAAAAATCATTCTGTTGGAGAAGGATCTAGAGGTCTTGAACGAGGGCGTGATCGAGGGTCGGCGGAGTTTTGCCAACATCATGAAATACATTCTCATGAATACCAGCTCCAACTTCGGCAATATGTTCAGCATGGCAGCCGCATCGCTCTTCCTGCCGTTTTTGCCTATGCTTCCGACGCAGATACTCTTGAACAACCTGCTATATGACATCTCTCAGATCGCCTTGCCCAGCGATAACGTCGACCCTGAGCTCTTGCGACGTCCAAAGCGATGGCGCATCGAGTTCATACAGCAGTTCATGGTGATTATGGGCCCGATAAGCTCGATCTACGATTTCCTTACCTTCGGCGCACTGCTATGGATGTTTGGAGCATACACGAATGCGGCGCTATTCCACACAGGATGGTTTGTGGAGTCACTAGCGACGCAGACGCTCGTGGTCTTCGTGATACGGACGGCAGGCAACCCTTTTAAGAGTTCTCCAGGGCGACCGCTGATGATGGGTGTCTTCGCCATTGCCGCCGTTGCGACCATCCTACCATACACGCCGGTCGGGCGCTTACTCAGTTTCGTACCTATGCCGTCGGCTTTGCTGGGGGTCATAGCAGCGCTTGCAGTTACTTACCTCTTGCTGGTGCAGGTTGTGAAACTGTGGTTCTATCGGAGACATAATCTGCTGTAAGAGAATAGTATTTCGTCCTGTGTGCACGATCCGACGAGGCATACGGCAATTGCGGTTCCATAACTGCCGTTGTGAACGAGATGTTACCAGGCGTGGGTTCCACTGGCACAAGTCGTCCTTGACGAGTTTGAGGAAATGGAAAGTTTCCTGATAACTTTATGCGGCAACCAAATTGGGAGGGATAATTCTTTTACATCGAGAATTGAATGGTGAGGCAATATTGTCAAGCGATTGGCTCGACTTGTTTGTTAGGGTGAGTTTTTCGTTTTAAATGTCTCCGAACCATAGCGTGGCGTTCAGTCCGATCAGAACTGTACGTTGGCGGACGCTCGATCGGGTTCTTGTGTGAGCGGTTACGCGCGTCCAGTTGCCACACACGCAATGCTTGGCCCCTTTCTTTCGAGGCGACGAGCGTTCCTGGGAGCGCGGTCCTTGAGGAAGGATTTGCCGCGGTCGAAAGCAATGGCTTGATGCTTGGCAGGAGTATTGCTATGAAACTGTTTGCCGCACTCGTCATTTTTGTGGTGCTCGCCTCCGTTCCGGCGCGCTCGGTGCAGGTTGGTCCTGCGCCCGATGGTAGTGTTGTCGTTCCGACGAAGCAGATAATCCGCCCCGCGGGCGAGTCGGTCGAGTTCAAGGGCCGGCCGGTGGACCTCGTCCTCTCGCCCGGTGGCAAGATTGTTTATGTTAAGACCGAGCGAGCGGTGGTCGCGATCGACGCTGCCTCGTGGAGGATACTCCACAAAGCAGGTCTTTCAGGAGCGGGCGGATCGATGCACGGGATCGCTATCACGCGGGACGGCTCCACTCTGTACGTGACAACGTCGAGCAACCTACTGCTGGAGGCAAAGACTGCCGCGGACGGTTCAATCACGTGGGTTCGTAAGATTGGCTTGCCGACCCCTGAAGGCAAGAAATTAAACCTCGTCCTCTGCGGGATCGCCCTCTCGGGCGACGAGAAGACGGCGTATGTGTGCTTATCGGTCAGCAACAGCCTGGCCGTCGTCGACCTGGAGTCCGGCAGGCTGACGAACGAGATTGCGGTAGGCGTCGCCCCGTTCGATGTTGCTCTGTCGCCGGACGGCGCCACGGCGTACGTCAGCAATTTGGGCGGCCGGCGCGCGAACAAAGGCGAGGTCACCGCCAAGTCCGCCGGCACCAAAGTGCTCGTCGATCAAAGGGGCGTTGCTTCCAGTGGCACGCTCTCCATCGTGGACCTTAAGCAAGAGCGCGAGATAACGCAGATCGAGACCGGGCTGCATCCGTCCGACGTAGTTGTGAGCGCGGACGGGTACAAGGTCTACGTCGCCAACGCCAACTCGGATACGGTCAGCGTGGTTGACACCCGAACGCGCGAGGTAGTAGAGACGATCGCAGTCCGCCCCGACGCTGATCTTCCGTTTGGGAGCGCGCCGAACGCGCTGGCGTTGGGCAAGGATGGCAAGACGCTCTACGTCGCGAACGGCGGCAACAATGCCGTAGCGGTCGTGGCGTTGGGGGCAGGCCTGAAGTCGGAGGCTGGGTTGGGCTATGCTTCTGGGCAGAACCCAGCCCCAAAGTACAGTCCGTCCGTGGTGAAGGGGTTCATCCCAACCGCGTGGTATCCGGGCGCTGTCGCAACGGACGGTCGGAACTTGTACATCGCCAACATCAAGGGCTGGGGATCGCGCTTCCGCAGGCCGGACGCGAAGGGTTGGGAGATCCACGCTCCGCTTGGCACGGTGACGCGAGTCGAGATTCCATCAGCGGCTGTGCTCGAGAAGTACACGGCGCAGGTCAAGGCCGACTCGCGCGTCCCTCAGGCGCTGCTCGCGATGGAGAGGCAGGCGACCGGCAAGAAGCCCGTGCCGGTGCCGGATAAGCTTGGCGAGCCGTCGGTTTTTGAGCACGTGGTCTATATCATCAAGGAGAACAAGACCTATGACCAGGTCTTCGGCGACATCGGCAAAGGCAACAGCGACCCCAGCCTATGTGTCTTCGGGCGGGAGTGCTCACCAAACCATCACGCGCTGGCGGAGCAGTTCGTGCTACTTGACAACTACTATTGCAACGGCGTGTGTTCAGCTGACGGCCATGCGTGGGTGACCCAGGGCGACGCGACCAGCTATCTGGAGAAATCTTTCGGCGGCTGGCCGCGATCGTACCCTTTTGGCGGTGACGACTGCCTGGCGATCTGCTCTTCCGGCGCGATCTGGGACAATGTCCTTGCCAACGGTCTCTCGTTCCGCAACTACGGCGAAATGACCCTGACCTTCCTTCCGCCCAAGACGAGTTGGAAAGACTGCTATCAGGACTACTTGGAGGGCAAGAGGACCGTCCAGTGGACAAACAATATCAATATCGAGCCCCTGCGGCGGTATGGGTGCAAAGACTACCCAGGCTGGAACTTGAAGATACCCGACGTTCTGCGAGCTGAGATATTCCTGAGGGAGTTTCGCGAATACGAGAAGAGAGGCGACTGGCCTAGTTTCGTGACAGTGTACCTCCCTGTCGATCACACCAGCGGTGGCGCACAGAACTATCCGACACCCAGGGCGCAGATGGCGGACAATGACCTAGCCCTTGGGAGGATTGTGGAGGCTATCTCGAACAGTAAGTTCTGGCCGAAGACGTGCATATTCGTCGAAGAGGACGATCCTCAGTCAGGCTTCGACCACGTGGATGGTCACCGCTCGATATGCCTGGTGATCAGCCCCTACACAAGAAGGGGCCAGATTATAAGCGAGTTCTACAGCCAGACCAGCGTGCTGCACACGATGGAGCAGATTCTGGGTATTCCGCCGATGAACCAGATGGACGCAATGGCTCCTCTGATGACCGCCTGTTTCACTATGGAGCCGGACTTCACGCCTTACACGTGCCTGCAAAACACGATCCCGCTCGACGAGATGCCCGGCAAGACGGGCCTTAACTACGGCGACGGAAGCTGCTTCGCAAAGGCTGGCGACAGCGATCCATTTGCAGGTCCCGATAGGATCGACGATGACAAGCTCAATCGGGCGATCTGGGCGTTGACCAAGGGTTCGGATGTTCCTTACCCCGCCCATCTCGCCGGAGCGCACGGAACTGGCCTCGCGCCGCTGCACCTCAGGCTGAATCCCGATCTCGACGACTAGCAATCCGTCAGGTTGGTCTGATCAGTTAGCCACAGGAGCCTCAATGAACCTCTCAATAGCCGCCGTGTCTGGTTCGTACACGGCATTGCGCAGGATCAGGTGCTCCTGGTGCTCGTTCAGCGCCGCATCGAACTCCTTGCAGACGTTAAGAGCCTAGGTTACTAAGGCAACGGTTTGCGAAGTGGGCCTGCGTCCGCTTCTCGCCCGTTTGGGCGTCGCGAGCCGTTCGTCGGAACTGGCCGCGGAGTTGATCGTAGTCGGCAGGTGTGAGCGCAGTGCGCGGGTAATCCTATTCGTCATGTCACAGGCAGGAAACCTGCTTGGCTTGCACGGTTCACCTGTCGTGCGACAGCAGACATGCCGACTGGGCTTGAAATCAGGCATCACCTCGTGAGTGGGCATATTGCATCCCAAACGTGTGCTTCGCTCCGAGACGTGAGAACCTCAGGCTCCTCGATTTGAAGATTTCAATCTGGCAATCAGCAGCGGAAACGCCAAGATTCGAGTCATGGGCGGTGGACAGGCGGCGGTGATGGATTGAGCCTGACCTGAAGGTCGCGCAGGAGCACCCTAAGAGGAGGCGTCTGTGGCTTGCAGTCGGTAGTTGCGTTCGTCTGCAGCCGACGGACAGCGACCGCGTTTCGATGGTTGACATCGTGTACGACAGGACCGGCGAGAGGCAGAATCTTCTGCACGGGATAGGGAGAAACGAGGCAGCAATGACCTCGGAACATTTCCGCGGCGTGACACGTACAAAAAATGACGGTCGGCACTAGCCGGCGTATGCGATGGAGTGTGGCCTATGCGAAAAAGCATTTTTGGTGTGGGGTTCGCTATTCTAGGAATACTTTCAGCAGCAAATCTTCTCGCTAAGTCTCCCGAATTATCTCCCCGGGAGTGGCAGTATCCGTACCACAGTAAGCAGTTCAGCCTATTTGTCGATGAGTCTTTCCGCCTAGCCGGCAACGGCTCATCTAGGTTGTTCTACGACATGATGTCCAAGGGCTACCTCAAGTCACCGGTCTGCCTGACTGCTGACCGCAAGATGCCCTTGGAACAGGCTCTGGACTCTTTGCGTGCGGAGATGGCCACTCTGAATGACGTTCACCGAAAGGCTGAGGCCGAGATGAAAGTAGCGGCACAGGTCCATAGACTAGTCAAAGTGGTGATCCCTCACTTTAGCCTTGACCGCGGATTCGAGTTCTCGAACGTGGTTGCGCACGGCGAAAGGCAGTGTTTCCTACAGTCGGTTCTGATAGCAGGGCTGCTCCAGAGGGCGGGAATGAATGCAGGTGTCGCGATGGTGTACCGTAACATCCAGGGCACGCCGACCAACAACGGACACGCTGTCACCCTGCTTAAACTCTCGGATGGCAAGGATATCATTGTCGACGCTTCGGAGCCTGAGCCATTCGCCAAGCACAGGGGATTGTTTGTGGAGCATTCTGGGTACAGATACGTCGAACCGGTTTTCCAGCCTAACTCTGCGAAGATCAGTGACTACCTGGCCACCTCCAACCACAAGAGACTGGGTACAGCGAGCGTCAGAGGTCTGGACATATCCTTCCTTCGATCTCAGTTCTGGTACTACAGGGGAGAGCGAGTCAAGGGCGGTCTGCTATCCACGGGCACAACAAAGTCGGGGTTGGCGCGTTCAGCGAAAGCCTTTGAGATCAGCGTTAGATTGTGCCCAAATAACCCTCTGGCGGTCTACATGCTCGGCAGAACATACTTGGCGGAGGGACGTATAAGTGATGCAAAACGCCTGCTCCAGAGGTCGTCTACGCTCTACGCCCAGTTCGGTTGGACGCCGGGCGGGCTAAGGGAGGCGTTGGCTTCGATCCAAGCGTGCGGGAGTCTTGCGATGCATGGGCAAGCATCTGGTCTACAGTAACGGTCTCGTAGCCCTGACTCTGGAGGTATTTCAGTATACTTGGCAATGCGTCAATGGTTTGGCGGATACCGTCATGGATCAGGATTATGCTGCCGTTGCTGATCTTGTCAATGACGCGCGTTTCTATCACGTCCGTCCCAGGGCTGGCGTAGTCGCCGGGGTCGTTCGTCCACAGCACGGTAATGTACCCTAACGCCTCTGCCACCTGAGCCACCTCGTCGTTGTAATCACCACCTGGGGGCCGGAACAGATGAGGGGGCTTCTTTCCTATCCGGGAGAGTACCTGCCCACAGGCCTTCAGTTCGGCTGCAATGTAGACCGGGGGGATCTGGGTCAAGTCAACGTGGTGATATGTGTGGTTTCCTACTGAGTGTCCCGCGGCAAGCTCTGCTCGGACCAAGTACGGATACTTCTCTGCCATCTCGCCGACCACAAAGAATGTTGCCTTGGCATTATACTGCTTCAGAATTGCGAGTATCTTGGGCGTGTACTTGGGGTGGGGGCCGTCATCGAAGGTAATCGCAACCTCGCGCAGATCCGGGTTGCCGCGCATCAGCTTGGCGTGCGCTAGGCCCCTCCGCAACTCCGACTGATGCTGCTCAAGAAGGTCAGGGATAGATCTGTGCACCATCTCTTTGGCTGACACCCAGTACTTATCTTTGTCGTTGAAAAGGATGCTAGGCTCCCGACCGGCTGGTTTCGCTCCTCGGGATACCGTCACCACCGCGGCAAGCGCCAAGCCCAAAACACACAACCCGGTGAACCTTCTCATACCGATTCCTCTCTTGTGTAGATCATATGCCAGCGGATTTACTCTTATGATGGAACGAGGCACCAGACAGCGGAAACCCACGCAGGACAAGGTGTAAATCCACCCGCCGCGGATCTTGCCGTCATCTCAGTAGGGCCTATACCCGTTTCGCCTTACTGGGTTTGTGACCTTATAGGTACCCTTTCCACTTTCTCAGCTGTTCCCGAAGACGTTGCTACAGGCGGTCAGAGGGCGCTTCTTGTTTCTCCAGAGAACTTCCTGACCTATTGCCACCAAAAGGGAAGGTGGTTCGTATCTGCGCGGAACAGCATGGCATTGGATGGACCTAGAAAGGTCCACTTACCGATATCGTCAGTGCCGGTGGCACCAAATGGGAAGTGCACTTTTAATAAGAAGAGGCACCATTACCCCAATGCCGGATGCCCCGGGCTCCGCTTCTTTGCCTGTCTACTATGCTAGTATAGCAGAGACAAAGACGCAGCGCAACTCCACGGGCCACAACCTTGTCCAGATTTGCCGCCTCCTTTTAGCGGTGCGATGTCAGATCACCTGACCCTGGGGCAGCGGCGACCCGCGGACAAGGTCACTCTCTATTATACCGACTCAGGCGGTCGTGGCATGAACAGAATTAAGAGGACTATCGGAGCCATCAAAAGAGATGGCTGCGGCAAGCACTAGACAGAGGTCGAGTCAGGCCTGAACCGGATGGAGGGTGACAACGCAGGCAGTGTGGAAGGCTGTGAACGAAGGAAGTATCGCATGGGTGAAGATGTTCGCAGATTCTACCGCACTGCCTCTTTTCGACCGGCAAGTCCTGTCACGGTTGTTGCGTGCAATCGAGTATTTTTACAACCAACAGTCGAGCAGACCCAACGGAATTGAAGTTCCTGAAATCGGCGTCGCACAGATGCTCGATCCCGGCGACCCAGCGAACATCGGTGAGGGTGACGTAACGAGACTAGAGAGTGGGTCGGGAGCAACTCGATGATCCTATCTGGACGCAACACGCCTCCTCAGGAATAGCACCGGCAGGCCCAAAATCAGCAGCGGAAACGCCAAGATTCGAGTCACGGGCGGTGGCCAGGCGGCGGTGTGCAGAGGGCCTCTCTTCCATCACTGTACAGCCATCCCACTGTATCCCGCTTTGGTCTTGCCTTTTGGTGTGGTGTGTGGTTGTCGAAGTAGATAGCACTAGCACCTATGTTGAAAGGCGGACGGTCTCTTTTGCGTATGTCATTTGATCATCTGCGCCTTCGTGACTACCCGAAATTAGGTATCTTCAAAGATTCTCCGCCTCGTAGTGCAGACTGATGGGCAATGATGCCTGGTACCGTCATCGCCAGTGACTCATATATGTCTATTGCTGGTCGGCGCTCGTGAACTAGCGCATCTACGAACTCATGTGTCAGGAAGGTATGTGAGCCATCATGACCACTATTGTGCCTCAAAGGTTCGGGAAGCATATCGGTTTCCCACCACTTTGGCTGATCGTACGCCTGGCGTTGCGCGTGTCTTCTAACGAATCCTGCATCGTCTGCTTCCATTTCGTCCGATGCTTTGACTAACGTATATCCCATTCCGTTTGGGTGAATATCGAAATAACTCATCTTTTGTCCATACCACTCGCCTCTCTCACACCCGCCGACTGGTGCGTTCCAATAAATGCCAACGCGGAAGGCATGACCTTTGTCGGTGAGAAAGAACGCTGTCTCATTCCAGAATGGATTCTTGTATACGTTGTCCTTGAGAATTGGATTGTCGTCGCCCCAGCCAACGCAGGTAACGCTTACCAGACGTTCACGAGTAACCCCTACCAGATATGCTGTGCAGTGCGTGGGATAGTGCATTGGCGGGAAGCCGTATCTCCAGGTTCGGTTGCCCTTCTCATCATAGAAAAGCGGCTCCAACCCTGGATGGTGGTATTCCGCTTCAGTGTAGAAGATCTCGCCAAACTCTCCTTCGGCAAACCATTTCCGAGCGCTTATCACCGACTGATGGTAGTAACTTGTCTCTGCCATCATGTATGTAAGCCCTGTTGACTTAACCGTGTCTAGTAACTCCTCGGCTTCCTCCACGGTCATACATGCCGGAACTGCACAAAGCACATGCTTGCCTGCTTTCAAGCATGCAACGGAGTGTCGAACGTGGTCTGGGGCTCCGCTGAAAACTGCTACTGCATCAACCTCCCGGTCTTTAATGAGTTCTTCCAGGGAATCATATGATTTTGTGCACTGATAGGTTTCCATTAGTGACTTGCGGCGTTCAGGTATTTTGTCGGCAACCGCTGCTACAATGCAGTCGGGGTGCTCATGAAACTGGAATGACGTCCCAAATCCGCCACCTACGATTCCGATTCTGACTTTCTTGCTTCGCATGCTTGTTCCTCCTTGGTCGGCAAGATGGAGTTATTTTAGGGTTTGTCCATAGTGGGCAAAAGTCCTCCAAGGAGGTAGAGCGATATCGTCTGCGGAAATTGAAGTTGAAGATGAGATTTGGATCCGGGACTTTTCTCGCCTGATCGATCGTTTAATCTGATAGAGCGATGGGAGGGTTGCGTTTGGTCGGTCAACAGCGTATCGCACTCATGATTTGCCTAATCGCGGTTCTATCGGCGCCCACTGTGGCAGTTCCGATAATTGATTCCAATGTGCAAATGCGCATCGATCAAATTGTGAACGACGCAATTGCTGAGCACTGCACGCCAGGAGCAGCGCTGGTCATCGGTACCGCAAAAGGCATTATTTACTCGAAGGGGTATGGCAGGCTTACTTACGACCTCGATTCCGCAAGTGTGACGCTCGATACAATGTGGGATCTTGCTTCGTGCTCGAAAGCAACAGCAACTACCATCGCGACACTACTTTTGATACAAGACGGCAAACTGGGCCTTGATGATCATGTCTTCAAGTTTCTTCCTATGTTTGATACAGAGGACAAACGGGCTATCACGATAAGGCACCTGCTATCTCATACGTCAGGCTTACCAGCGTACACAAACGCGGAAAAAGTCGAGGCAGATCGGCGTCCGGGTGAATCTCGGGCTGATGCGCTGATTCGCTGGATTGCGAACTTACCTCTGGTGTATAAGACTGGTGAAGGATTACGATATTCTTGTCTAAATTTCATCGTTCTGGCGCGAGTGAATGAGGAAGTCTCTGGCGTTTCGCAGGAGACTTTGCTCAGGAGAAGAGTATTCGTACCTCTTAGGATGCTGAACAGTGGCTATTATTTGAGTGAAAGACAAAAGGCTCTGTGTGCTCCAACTGTGGGCAAACCGAACTTTCGTCAAGGGGTAGTCCACGATCCGCTTGCGTATTACCTGCAGAGTCACGGTTATCACTGCTCGGGGAACGCAGGGTTCTTTTCCAGCGCAAACGACCTTTCGAATCTGTGCCGAATGATTTTATCAAACGGCTCATGGGAGGGCAGATGTATTCTGAGACCTGAAATCGTGGACCTCATTTTTACAAATCAGGTGCCACAGTCTGTGGGTGTTTCTCGTGGAGCAGGGTGGGCGTTGTACTCTCGCTACCCGTATGCGACGGAACTGAACGTAGGACCCCAAAAGGCATGTGTGGGTCACGACGGTTATACTGGAACATACATACACTTAGATCGAATGTCAGGGACGTTTTTGATCATCCTAACGAACCGTGTCTATCCAGATGACACCGCCAGATTAAACCTTGCCCGCCCAATTCTCACTATTCTACGACAGTCTGATCCGTTGTACACAGCAATGAATTGAAGACTGATTACCAACAGCACCGATCGTAAGCAGGGATGAGAGTCGTCTCTGTAGTTCGCCTTATGAGCCATGAATGGCTGGTACTTCAGCGCGGAGTCCCTCTCTGATGATAATAGATGCAAGTGCATCATTGGCCACCAAGTCTCGTGCCAATAGCGCAGCCCCCCTGGCGCCCATGAGATCGTCTCCCTCATAGAAGGTGATCTCAGGCATCATATTGCCTGTGCTGAGGACAAGTTGTTGGACTCTAGCGACAATTGCATTGCGAATCTTGCGTGGAAACTTGTTGAAAATCCCATCAATCAAAACACGGTCGGGATTATAGGTCATTATCGCCAGGTGTATTGCCTGGGCGAACGCAGGTACAGCCTGCTTGAGCCACTCCTGGACTAGCGGGTCATTCGGCGATTTGAGCAATTCCTGAAACGAGCGTTGATCACCTTTCGCTCGTGCGAATTCCAGAAGGGATGAACCTGTGCAGACTTCCTTGAGTGGCCTGGGAGGATAGACTTCGCTACAGGGGATATAACCCAGGGCACCTGCGTAGTGGGAGGCACCAGTATATAGTTCGCCCTTCCACACCAGAGCGGCTACTATTCCAAATCGATTGAGCACGACCATGTCAATGCCGCGGCCACGGGGATTGTGGATCCTGTGATGTCCTGCGGCGAAACAATTGCTATTTGGTGCCGCAGACGTACGGATTCCGCAAGCTTCCTCGACGCGAGGCACGAATTCCAAGGTTGCTTCGCCAAACTGCATGTTAGTGCGAATCTTGCCCAGCCGCTTGTCGAGCAGAGGACTTGGGAGTCCCAGACCGACGATGTAAACCTGGACACCTCGTGCCTGGGCCATGTGCACAAGGGTTGTTGCCACACTAGCGACAATGGAGACGATTTCTTTGTCAGTCTCAAATGGGGACAACGAGCGCCTACGTACGGCGAGCACATTGTTGGCAAAATCAAGTACCACACCGCGCACTTTCGTCGCTTCCAAGTCGACACCAATGGTGCATCCCAGGTCGCCACGGAGCACGACCGCTTGCGACCACGGACCGCGTCTTCCAGTCTGTTTATGTTCTGTACCTTGGATGATGCCCAATGTTTTGAACTCTGTTACCAGACGACAAACATTTGGGAAACTCATCCGAAGGTCTTCCGCCGCAGCCCGAGACGTTGCCTGGGGATGATCCATAATGTAGCGCAACAGAGTTACTCCGGTTCGTATCAGCGCTCTCTGTCTACGCGTCCCAATATTTGGTCTTTCGCATGCAGAAGCCATGGTTGGCAACGACGACTCGCGTATTTTTTTCACCACACGTGTAGTTTCATTCTTGTAATATTGAAATTCCGAGTACAATTCCAGCAAGGATGAGCACTGCATATACAAGGATGCGGAAGAGCCTGTCGTTTATCTTATAATGCCAATGGTTTCCCATGATCATGCCGATGACAGTAGAGGGAAGAGCCAATGCTGTCACCCAAAGCACGTGCCGGTTGATTTGGTGTTGTGCTAGAAAGCGAATTATTAAAATTGTGCCAAGCGTTAGCCATACTGCGCACAATGTCCCACGAAACTCGGTCTTGTCGGGAAGCGTTTTGGTTGCGTAGATTACCGCAAGCGGTCCCCCGGAACCATACGCTCCGTGGATGACACCCCCAATTGGAAGAAGAGAGGTTGCCATGATTCGACCATGGCTGGTTGATGCCGATTGTCCCTGACCATTCTGAGGTTGGGTGAAAAACCCGTGAATACCCACGAAGACCATAAACGCCGCTAATATCCACTTGAGTATGTCTTCAGGTAACCGGGAGGCCATTATCATGCCGACAGGGAAGCCGATCGCGGTGAACCCAAGGATCCGGAAGTATTCGCGCCATACAATCTTTCTCCAGGAACCTGCGGCAATATAGAAGGTAAGAACCCAGGCTTGTATCACAAGAACAGGCACAGCGACCCTCAATCCGAGGAGCAAGGTCACAAATGGTAATGCTAGGACGGATGAACCAAACCCAGTTATGCCTTGCTGAACATGTGTTAGGTACACGATGATTACTACAAGTGAGTACCGAAGGATGTCTGGCAAACTTGCAACCTACTTTCTATTTTCAGACTAATTGTTCAATATGGCCTGGCAACTTGCGAGGAACGAAAGTCATTTGGGGACTTTTGCCCAGTCTTTTAGGAATATATCGAGTCCTCGGTCAGTCATTGGATGTTCGAATAGTTGCCGCATTATTTCCAGCCTCATTGTGCATATATGCGCACCTATCAGTGCCGCCTCCAGCACATGCCTGGTGTTACGGATTGCTGCCACTATGATTTCTGTGTCGAATCCGTAGTTGTCATAGATAGTCTTTATTTCGTGGACCAATTCCATCCCCGATTGTCCAGCGTCGTCAAGTCGCCCTACAAAAGGGCTGATATACGCAGCCCCTGCTTTTGCTGCCAGCAGCGCCTGCACGGCACTGAAATTGAGGGTTGCGTTGACTTTGACTCCTCGAGGTGCCAGGGCTTTTATGGCTTTGATGCCTTCGCGAGTGACGGGTATCTTCACGACTATATTCTTGTGCATCTGGGCAATTCTTTCTGCCTCTTCGATCATCTCAGGTGCAGTGGTGCTTCCGACTTCCACGCTGATCGGTCCATCTACTATCTCGCATATTTCGCTGACTACGTCTCGAAATGGGCGCCCGGTGGCCGCAATGTGGCTTGGGTTAGTTGTCACGCCATCAAGGATGCCCCAGGACTGGGCTTCCCGGATTTCTTCAACCTTGGCTGTGTCAATGAATATTTTCATGGCTTTTTCCTCTTTCAAGGCTATTTTTTCTTGATTTAGAAAACTGTATTATGTTATACAATAATGAGTCTGGCTGTCAACCTATGACGTGCGGGTAGTAGTGAGTGCTGGACGAATGGGATGCATGCACATGCCGGAGGAATTTCGCGACGAGTCGTGGGCTAAGCGGGCGATCGGGATTTGCAGGGCCACTATCGGTCTGATTTCAAATAACGCGAAACTGATCTCGGACCCCCAATACTTTGAAGCAATGGTCTTACAATCTCTGCTCACCGACGTGTGGAGGATACAGGACGTCCCCTATGTTGACGTTGACGCGGAGTTGTGGATAAACGATGTCCCTGGGGCTCCTCTTTGCATTCGCCAGGAGAACGATGGGCGTCGGTTGGTCCTGGTCGGTGATTTCACGAGGGCTGAACAGTCTTGTAGCGATAACCGCTATTCCTTGTTCGGAAACCTAGGTTTGCTCTTCAAATATGCACTGGTGGTATTAGAGAGAAAACATGTATTCAGTTTTCACGCAAGTGCCTTGTATCGGGAGGACGACCATCGGCTAGTCATGCTTCTTGGACCCGCTGGTTGTGGTAAAACTGTGTTTGTGCTGGCAGGCATCCAACAGGGTTGGAACGTCTTGACTGTGGAAATGGCGCATTGCGAATTCCAAGGTTGCGACCTGGTGGTTCATAAGGGCGCATTGTACGACAATATCCGCGTAGGCAGTCTCGTGGTAGATTTTCCAGACGTAGTAAAACCGCTCGGGATTAATGTACCCGATACGCAAGACATTTGGGACCACAAATTCGCAGTTGATCTTCATCCCGTGGCGGTCAAGTCGGACTTTGTGGTAAACCCGCTGATTTCTATAGTATTCCCGAAAGTCGAAGTAGGGCGGGGCGACCCGGTAACGACTACCATACCTGTTGGCAATGCGCTTCGGAGGAAACTCTACGACAACCTGTCTGAGAAGATATGTTCACCTCTGCTTCTCTACGACCAATTGCCTATTGTGGGGTTTGATACACCTGAAATGGCTTCTAGTAGGTTGGAATTTGTGAATAAGTTTGCGAATTGCGTCGTGGATGCACGGAGTGTTCTAACTGGTCCACAAGCCTGTATGAAAGGAGTATAAAAGATGTCGAACGCTTGGCATGGCGTATTTGAAATGCCAGTATCTGGAAGAACCAAAAAGCCGCGAACGTCTGGTTTCACCATGGTGATTGACAAGTCACTAGGGTGCCGGCAGACGCAAGATCTGATGGAACTCGCCTCGGAGTGGATTGACGATATCAAACTCACCTTTGGGACGTCTGCTTTCTACAGCGAGGATATACTGCGTCGCAAGAATGAGATTATCCGCGCCGCCGGAGTGGATGTTATGCCTGGTGGGACGTTTCTGGAGGTCGCAATATGGCAAAGGACTGTGCCGGAGTATTTGAAGCGCGCCAAAGACCTAGGCTTTACTATGATTGAGGTTAGCGATGGCACGATTGATGTACCGGCGGAAGTGCGAAGGGACGTCATTAAACGCGCATTGGATGCTGGATTCAAAGTGATAACCGAGGTTGGCAAAAAGGATCCGAATGAAAAGATTGCAATTGAAATCATGCATGAGGAGATATGTGAGGACCTAGCTCTCGGTGTCTTCAAGGTGATTGTGGAGGCGCGTGAAGCGGGCAAAGGTGTGGGCATCTATGACAAAGAGGGAAAGGTTAAAGATGACGAAATAGATTCGATCATCGCTGGGGTCCGCGATCCAAACGATCTTGTTTGGGAGGCTCCGCTCAAAAGTCAACAGCAACACTTGATTGCACGGTTTGGTTGCAATGTGAATCTCGGTAATATCCCGCCGGAGGAGATCCTGGCTTTGGAGGCTTTGCGGCAAGGGTTGCGGGGCGACACATTGAAAACTGCCTACGCTGCGAATCCTCGATGGTGTAAATGAGTACACTCGCTTGAGATTCATCAACACAGGGAGTGAGACTCACTTATTGGTACCGCATCGGTAATACATCATTGGAATTAAAGGAGTGAGTATGAAAAGAGAACAGTGGCCTGGCTTGGCATTGGCGACGTCTATCGCCATAGTTGCCTACCTTCTGAATCAATTGCCCTTTGCTCCATTTACAATGCCTGGCAAAGACCCGGCGCATCCCCAGCATCCGCTCGAGACAGTGCTTCTCGCAATTCTGCTTGGTCTGGCAGTGAACAATCTAATCAGATTGCCGAAGAGTATTGCTCCTGGCGCCAAGTTTTGCCTAAAGGGCGTATTGGCGCTTGGGATAGTATTTATGGGCTCGAAGTTGAACTTCTTTGATGTTCTCAAACTTGGTGGATGTTCCGCAGGGCTTGTAGTCATTGTGATCGCTGTTGCATTGACGAGTTCGCTGTGGTTGGCGAAGGTTGCAAGACTTCGGCCTACCTTGGGTAGTTTGATTGCAGTTGGCTGTACCATATGCGGCGGGAGTGCAATTGCCGCCACTGCACCGGCAATCGAAGCCGAGGATGCTGACGTCACGTTTGCAGTAGGCACCATAACAATACTTGGAGTCATCGCAATGTTCACGTACCCTGCAATCTGTGGGATTGTCGGGTTGACTGATGTAGGGTTCGGATTTTGGGCAGGGACGGCGATACACAATACTCCCCAGGTGGTGGCTGCAGGCATGATGCACAGCAGCGTTTCTGGAGACGTCGCCACGACCGTGAAGATGGTGCGCAATCTGTTCATCGCACCTGTAGTCATCCTATTTGGCTACCTGTACAGGCGCAACCGAGCAACCAAGAGCGATGTAAGGCTAAATTACAGAGAACTCTTTCCGATGTTTGTTCTTGGTTTCGTCCTCATGGCGTTGGTGCGAACTGGGCTTGCTCACGCTGGGCTTGTGGGAACAATGAAGCAACCAGGGGTTCTATGGCCTGTGTTCCAGATTCTTGAAAAAGCGAGTATGTGGCTGATTTCAATTGCAATGGCTGGCATCGGGCTTACCACTAATCTTAAAGACATGAAGGAACTAGGACTGAGGGGTTTCCTTGTGGGCTTGATTAGTACATTGATCGTCGCAGTGCTCAGCATGGTCTTGATCTTTGGATTTGGCTTGAACACAATGTCGTTGCGCTAGGTATGCTTTATCCATAGGGACCGATTCGGAGAGCAGTGTATCCGGACGTGGTATATGCCAAATTAGCACAACTCTCCAGGGGAACCTAATTGGAGGGTGTGCTGTCTGATGGCAAGGCGGGATTCTGGATTGACAGGTATGTGACATGGTCGCTAGAGGGGTTCCTGCGGCGTTTCGGGCGAGTACAGAACACTTGTCTGTGTGAGATGACATGTGTCGTTTATCCGCTCCACGATGATGCGTCCGTCTTCTCTTGCTTCGAGGATATTGATGGCGGCATTTGCCTGACCGATTTGTCGGTAGAATGTGGGGTCAATGTCGAGGGCCAGGCATAGCAGCACTCGATTTACACACTTGTGTCCGACAATAACCACGTTTCGGTTGCGGCATGACTCTGCAATCGCTTGAAACGCAGGCTGGATACGATCAATCAACATTGCAATCGACTCCCCACCCGGTACCCGGGTCTCAAGAGGTCTCTGATGCCATTCGGTGTAAACCTCGCCATATTTCTCTGCTACAATTTTCTGCGGAACGCCCTCCCAGTCGCCGTAATCGAGTTCGCGAAGTTGAGAAATGCGAGTAACAGGCAGGTTTAACTTTTCTGCTACTATTTCGGCTGTCTTTGCAGAACGCGCCAGTGTACTTGAGTATACCTGGGATATGTCTTTGGAGGTCAGGTAGTTTGCCAGAAGCCTGGCCTGGGTGAGACCTGTCTCGTTAAGCGGGAGATCTGTTCGTCCGATGTAGGCATTTGCGCGATTAAAGTCAACCTCGCCGTGCCTTACTAAGTAAATACGCCCCATAATTTCCGTTTAGTACCTGTAACAAGTCAAGTGTGACGGCACATTAAACGCTACCACTCTGGGTGGCTGATGTCAAGTCATAGTGGCTGCTTGATCGGCACGGTTTCTTGGTGAGTAAAAAGGAATCGGGTGTTTGCCTTTCTCAGGTGCGTTTTCCGGAAGTGGTGGAGACCTAGACGCCGAATAATTCTATGCTTTCTTCGGCGGATTACATAATTTGAAAAAAAATAGGTTGACATGTGGGATGGTTTTGGGTATACTACATATGTGTCAGTTACACCTATCACCGTAGCCAACTCCGACTTGGCGGTGTGGGAGGAAAGTTCCAGCAGAGATACAAGCGGTCGAGAGACGTACGGAGGGCTAGATGTAACTGACATCTACATGCGACTGGCACTCTCATATAAGGAGGTAAGAAGATGAGACGTCGCAACATGTACTATCTTACAGGACTTCCGGGGTGTGTCCGGTTCGGTTACAGCCCTGGATGGGTCGGACGAAGCCCCAGTGGACTGGGTCCTTGCGCTGAGTACTTGCTCACTGGCCAGTGGCCTAGTCTTCAAACCCCGCCAATAAGCGCACAGTGGTGGGGTGCCGGCACACGCTGGCCTAGCGTCGATCCAAAAGCCAGGCTTGAGTTTCTGAGGAATCAGGCTCAATTACTGGAGCAACAGCTGGAAGCCATTAAGGCTCAGATATCGAGCCTAGAGGAGAAGTAACAATGAAAGTAGCAATATGCTCGTCTGGAACTACGCTGGATTCGCCCGTGGATCCTAGGTTCGGCAGGTGCCCGTACTTTGTGATTGTTGACACCGAGACCTTGGAGTACGTTGCCGAACCGAACCCGGGAATTACGATGGGACAGGGTGCCGGAGTTGCCGCTGCCCAATTGATTGCGTCAAAGGGGGCGCAGGCCGTGGTCGCGGGCAACTTCGGTCCGAACGCACATCAGGCGCTTTCCGCCGCGGGAATCAGGATCTACACCGCCGCTGCGGGAACCGTCCGACAGGCAGTTGAGCAGATCAAAGCAGGCGCGCTGCCCGAGGTAGCCTCACCGACGGTGGCTTCACACTTCGGTGTGGGCGCACAGCCAGGACCGGGCATGGGTGGCGGCATGGGTAGAGGTATGGGCCGCGGACGTGGAGGCGGACGCGGCGGAGGTCGAGGACGAGGCAGATGGTAAGATCGTAATCGCCAAGGAGGTGGACCGGATGTGTGGGAATATCAAATGCTGCAGGCGAGAGCGTGAGCAGGTTAGTGACCCTAGGCAGTGCTCCCCGGAGCAAATCCGTGAGTGTCACGGAGAGGTCACTGAGCATCCTTGCATAAGCGAGGGCAAGCAGTGTGACGTAAATGGCAGGAAGTAATGGGCGCCTGAAGCCCGCCATGACTGTTGCTGTGGCTTCCGGGAAAGGCGGAACGGGAAAGACGACCGTCGCAACAAACCTTGCACATGTAGCCGCAAGCGACGGGCGCATGGTCACCTACCTGGACTGCGACGTCGAGGAACCGAATGGGCACATATTCCTGAAGCCTAAGATCGAGACGACGGCACCCGTTTTCGTGCCTGTGCCTGTTGTGGATGAGGACAAATGCACTGCTTGCGGCAAGTGTGGTGAGATATGTCAGTACAGTGCTATAGCAGTGCTGGGAAAGACCGTCCTCACTTTTCCCAACCTCTGCCATGGGTGTGGCGGGTGCATGTTGGTGTGCCCGGTGGGTGCTATTACCGAGGCAGGCCGGGAAGTAGGGGTCATTGAGGAAGGGACCGCTGGCGATATTCGCTTCGTGCATGGCAGGCTCAGAATCGGCGAGGCGATGTCTACACCTCTCATAAGGGAAGTCAAAAGGCGAGTTCCCAAGGACAGGCTAACCATCATTGACGTTCCACCTGGTACTTCTTGTCCAGTGATTCAGTCAGTTAGAGGATCGGACTATGTGGTGCTGGTAACCGAACCGACTCCTTTTGGTCTCTATGATCTGGACCTGGCGGTAGGAATGCTGCGGGTTTTGAACTTGCCATTCGGAGTTGTTGTGAACCGCGCTGACATAGGCAATGAAGCAGTCTACGACTACTGCAGGAGCCAGTGCATAGAGATTCTCTTACGGATACCAGACGATAGGCGAATAGCTGAGGCATACTCTCGTGGGCATCTTGCTTCCGAGGCGTTGCCCGAATACAGAGAGGTGTTCGCGTCACTGCTGGAGGGTGTTATCAATGCATGATTGTGATATCCAGAAGATGCTGAGTGAGAGAGAAGCCCTGCTGATTCGCGATTACGACTCAGCGCTTGACCTTGCGGGGTTTCCTGCTAAGGACACCATATTGGACGTTGCCACAGGTTCAGGCCGAATGCTGCTACAGATTCTAAAGCGGGGATACCCCGTGGTCTCAGGTGATATTGATCAGGGTGCTTTGGACAGAGCCAGAGGACGGCTAGGGGACTTGACCGAAAACCCCACGCTGGTAATTATGGATGCCCGTCGGATGCCCTTCGTCGAGGACATCTTCCACGCAGTGACTCTCGCGAACGCTATTCACGAGATGGACGACCCACGCGGCGTGCTCGATGAAATAAGGAGAGTGCTGGCGCCTGACGGGAAGCTCCTCGTGGTCGAGTTCAACTCGGAGGGGTTCAGGCTGATGGAGCTACATCACAGAGTGCAGGGACGGGGAGAGCATCGAAAGGGCGAGATGTCCACCGAGCAGATTGATCTGTATCTGCGGTCGTTATTCGAACGAGTGGAGACCCGAGAGTTCAACATAACGCACGCATGGGTCGCATCGGGGAAGAGGTAGAGAAGAAACGCTCAGGTATTTTGACATCCGGCCAACGCAAAGCACAAGTCCACTGCTGTACTCATAGATAGGAGCTGAGTGAGATACCGACGAAAGCGAGGCGCAACTCTGTCAAAGAAAGGATCGAGCGCATCAAGGCGGGCGAGCGGGATTTGTACTTTTAGAGCAGACCGATGGTAACACAATGAGGGCAGCAGACTTTGCGAAGTACCGCTATGTATACGGTCCGGTTCCGTCCCGGCGGCTTGGTCGGTCGCTGGGGGTGGATATCGTGCCATACAAGGTTTGCAGCTATGACTGCATCTACTGCCAGTTAGGACGCACCACGAGACAGATTTCCACGCCGGAGCAACTCGTGAGGGGGGCGGATGTAATACGGGAGATCGAAGAGTGGTTGAAACAAGGTGGAACTGCAGACTATATCACTTTTGCAGGTTCCGGTGAACCAACGCTGAACGCAGAACTCGGCGAGATGATCAGAGCAGTAAAGAAACTTACAAGCATCCCCACAGCAGTGCTTACGAACGGCTCACTATTGGGTATACCCGAGATACGTCAGGCTGTTTTGCCGGTAGACGTGCTCCTACCTTCCCTGGACGCCGGAACGGAGCGCACATTCAGAGCAGTGAACCGACCTGCGCCTGGTATCGGTTTCCCGCAAATGGTGGAGGGGCTGGTGCAGACCGCACAGGAGTTCCCTGGTCAAATCTGGCTCGAGATAATGCTTGTCGAGGGAGTCAACGATTCAGAAGCCGAGTTTTGCGCGATGCGCGAGATTGTTCAACGGGTTTGCCCCAAGAGGGTGCAGATAAATGCAGTCGAAAGACCGTCTAGATCGGGCGATGCCAGGCGCGTGTCCGATGAGACACTAATCAGAGCGTGTAATATCTTGGGCAACCCGGCTGAGGTTATCACAAGCAGTATGGTCACCTCCACGAATGGTCAGCAGTGGCAAGAGATCGAGGAAGAGTTAACAGCGATACTTTGCAGAAGGCCCTGCACTATTGATGATATAGTGGCAGCGTCAGGCCGGAACATCCGCGAGGTTACGAAGCACCTGCAGCGCTTAGTGCAGGAAGGAATCATAGAACAGATAGGGGAGACGAGCCCTTACTACCGTTATGTGATCGGAGGGGAAGATGACAGGCATGCACAATGACGGCCAGCCATCGCTGGCGGAACAATCGAATGAGATAACTCACGTGTTGGGAGTAATGAGTGGTAAAGGAGGAGTGGGCAAATCCATCGTTACTGGATTGCTTGCAAGTGCACTTAGAAACGCAGGACATGAGGTCGGGATTCTGGACGCGGACGTGACCGGTCCCAGTATCCCAAAAATGTTCGGGGTCACTCAGAGACCTGATGTATGTGACATAGGTATATTCCCAGTCAAGACCAGCTCAGGCATAAGCGTTATCTCCATCAATCTCTTTCTCGAAAGGCCGGATGACGCTGTGATCTGGCGCGGACCGTTGATTTCGAACACGGTCAAGCAGTTCTGGACGGATGTTTACTGGGGTAGGCTCGACTATTTGCTCGTTGACCTTCCACCCGGTACGGCTGATGTTCCTCTCACCGTAATGCAGTCTCTGCCGCTGGACTGCGTGGTGGTCGTCACGACTCCGCAGGACTTGGCGGCGATGGTTGTGCGCAAGGCCGTGGACATGTGCACTAAATTGAAGGTGCCGGTCCTAGGTCTTGTTGAGAACATGGCCTGGCTGAAGTGCCCGAACTGCGGCAGTATAATTCATCCGTTCGGGGACTCTGGCGGGCAGCGCATCGCACATGATATGGGGGTTCCTTACTTGTTGGATTTGCCGATCGACCCTGAGATATCTGCACGTTCGGATGGCGGCACGATCGAAGGATACTTAGCAAATCCCTTTGTTGATAAGATTGACGCAATAATTAATGCTCTAGTGGCAATCAAACAAGGGAAGAAGCACCGAGGTGTGTGATGCGGTTAACGCTACTTGTGGACAACCTGGCAAATCAGGGGCTGCGCTGTGAGCATGGGCTAAGCTTCCTGGTTGAAACAGACGACGGGGCTGTCCTGTTCGATACCGGGCAGACCGATGCTTGGTGGTATAACCTGATCGCCCTCGGACGCGACCCCAAGGCGATCAAAGCGATATCTATCAGTCACGGTCACTATGACCACACGGGCGGGTTGCTCAGAGCCGTTCGGGAAATACCCGATGCAAAGTGCTTTGCGCACCCTTCGTGCTTCCAACCGAAGTATGCGCGATCAAACGGCGAAGTGCGCTACATTGGAATGCCCAAGGAGATCGTATCGCATAAAGCAGCCTTCAGACTCAACCGGTCGCCGGTAGAGGTTGCGGCTGGTGTAACTCTGAGTGGAGAAATTACACTGAGAAAGGGGGTGACCGCACTCGAAAGCCGGTTTCTAACCAGTAACGGCGAGATCCGGCAGGATACTTTTGAGGACGAGCAGTGCATGATTGTACGAAACGGCGATTCCACCGCTGTCCTCGTCGGCTGCGCACATAGAGGGTTGGAGAACAACCTGCTCACTGCAATGGAAGTGGCAGGCGTTGCTCGGGTTGCCCTGCTTGCTGGCGGATTCCATCTCGGCAACGCAAGCGAAGACAAATTGGACTCCCTGGCCGGCTTTCTGAAAAGTGTTGACATAGGACAGATGGCCTGCTGCCATTGCACCGGAGTTGGAGCATACGAATATCTGAGGTCGAAGCTCGGCCACCGGGTCACGCTGGCGCGGACCGCGGCAAGTTGGGATATCTGAGAATAGGAAATCAAGATGGCGAAAGACCTTGTTGTGATAAGTGGAAAGGGCGGGACAGGAAAGACAAGTATCGTGGCTTCGTTCGCTGCTTTGGCGGAAAACAAAGTCCTTGCAGATTGTGACGTTGATGCCGCTGATCTCCATCTGGTGTTGTCGCCCACGATCATTCGCCGTGAGGAGTTCACTGGTGGCAAGAGTGCGGCAGTAGCAAGCGACAAATGTATAGGCTGTGCAAGATGTGCTTCCGTTTGCAGGTTCGACGCGATCAGTTTTGACGGTCCCGCAAATGACATAGTGGGCAAGACCTATCGCATTGACCCAATAGCCTGCGAAGGTTGTGGGGTCTGCGCCTACGTCTGCCCTGTTGGCGCTGTCAGTCTCACACCGGGTATCAATGGAGAGTGGTTTGTCTCCGACACGAGACACGGACTGATGGTTCACGCGAGGCTGGGAATCGCCGAGGAAAACTCAGGTAAACTGGTCACTACGATAAGAAAAGAGGCGAAAAGGCTCGCGGAAGAGAACGGCCTGGGTCTTGTGCTCATTGACGGCTCGCCTGGCATTGGCTGCCCGGTCATTGCCTCGATCACCGGGGCGAGTCTTGTGCTCATAGTGACGGAGCCGACACTCTCGGGGCTGCACGACCTAGACCGTGTCGCGGACCTCACCAGACACTTCGGAATCCTAACGGTCGTGTGTGTCAACAAGAGCGATATCAATTCTGAAATGACCGCGAAAATCCGAGATCGCTGTCATCAGAGGAACATAAAGGTACTTGGCGAGATTCGCTATGATACGGCGGTCACCCGAGCTCAGATAGAAGGGAAGAGCGTTATTGAGTACGACAACAGCATTGCAACACGGGATATCAGAAGCCTGTGGGATGCTGTGAAGGCAAGACTGACTTAATGTTTCACAAGCGAAAGGAGAAATGGAGAAGATCATGAAAATCGCTATTCCAACTTCAAATGGTGTGCTATCACCTCACTTCGGGCATTGCGACGAGTTCACAATTGTGGACGTAGACCCGGAGACGAAGGAGATCAGGGGCACGCAAACGATCCCCGCACCGGAGCACGAGCCTGGGCTGCTCCCCCGGTGGCTGCATCAGATGGGGGCCAGCGTCATCATCGCTGGCGGAATGGGTGCTCGCGCGCAGGGGCTGTTTGCAGAGAATGGAATTCAGGTCTGCGTCGGTGCTCCAGTTGCGTCTCCCGCCGAGATAGTGGCTGCATATCTGGATGGAACACTGGAAACGGGGTCGAACCTTTGCGATCACTAAAACAGGCGCAGGCCGTCAAGCAATCGTGTACGGAGGATAGTGGCAGCGCGACTAGTCTACACCGTGACTGCTTTGCCTGCGGACGCGTTAAGCATGGGCTCGGGATGACATTCGTTCGAAGCGGGAGCGATACTGTCTCAGCGGAATGGTTCTGCGACGAGAGATACCAGAGCTATCCGGGGATCGTGCACGGCGGGATAATAGCCACTATTCTCGACTGTGCCATGACAAACTGCCTGCTAATGAAGGGGATACCGGCGGTAACTGCGGATATGCGCATTGAATACCGGGAGCCCGTCCGGGTGGGCAGTGTTGTAACGGTGAATGCATGGCTGGTGCGTTCTCGCCCGCCTCTATTTGTGCTTGGTGCTGAGGTGATTCAGGACGGTCAGGTAACCGCAAGGGCGACGGCCAAGTTCATGCGCGCGGACGTATGGTCGGACGTGAGCCGTGTGTAATGAGACGTTCATTATGCGGCTCAGTGGCAGATTACACTTGCCGCAAGCGGGGGTCGGTTTCCCACATCTCAGTCACCATCCGAGGTCCCGCTGTCTCTCTCCATCCGTCGCATGTGCCCAGGTTGATCGGAGGCGCACCCTAATGGACGGAAGATACCCGCTGGGTCGGACCCTTGCCGTCGGTATATGCCTGCCCCAGGTTCGGCCGCCTCGGTGTGCCGACAAAGTAAGGGATTAGGCCCCCACCAAGCTTTTCCAGCCATCGAATGTCGCTGGCCTCATTTGAAGCCTGAGGTACTGCAGAGAGTTCATCACAGTTTTCCTGTCAGAGGACTCAAATGCTCTGTACACCCGGTAGGCCTCGGGTTGCCTTATGTTCAGTTCCTCGAAGGTCTGCTCAAATGGTCCGCCGACCTCATTCACTACCCACCAGGTCATAAGTTGTGCCCATCCCTCGTGAACAGCTTCTTCAGTAAGAAGAAATGTCTCCGTCGGCCATGGTGGGATACCAGGCTTGGGCAGCATATGCGTCACCCAGTGCCCGCACTCATGTATCAGAACCACCGCGCGAAGCACGTCTTCATCGAAGTCGTGCCGCCGCGCGCACCAGGCTATTCCCCTAGCATATAGCACTATCCCTGGTTCTGGTGCGGGGTGATAGACTCCCAATAGCTCCTCGATCGATATCACTTCGGGCCAAGGGCGCTGACCGCGCGGGACGCGCGGCGCACGTCGCTCCTCATCAAATTCTTCGTCGCGTCCACGCTGGCCCGTTGGTTCATCTGCTTCCTCCTCCAACTCCGGGTGTGCAACAAACAAAGGCGGCGGCTCAAAAGACATTGTGATCTTCGGCAGTGGCGCCGGTCTATAGCCGGCGCGGTCGGTGTTCGCGAGCAGCCTCGCTATCAGTTCCCTTTCGTCGCGGTTTGGCGTGTACAAAGTGGCTTGCGATGCAGAAATGACGGAACACGCTTTCTTGCGCTCATCTATCATTCGGAGGATAACTTGTTCCGACTCTTTGTCGCCGGCAGCACGAACCACGTCCAAAAGCCGTTCAACTCGCACGTCCGGCACGTAGCCTGAACAGGAGAAGCTGAGACCGGCAGGGAAATAGGGCAAGTAGACAGCTCGGCTAGAACGATACTCATGGCGCAAATGGTGCATTTCGTAGATAAGGTGTTGCAAGTCGCGACCAAATTCGCGCCAGGAACTAAAAGGCTCGCCCGGGTACTCGTCGAATACATCTCGTACGAGTTTGAGCTTAGCTTCGACCGGAATCGACTTCCATACTTCAATAAAGGGTTTCGATAAAGGTTGGGACGAGTCGTAAGCAAACATCTTCCTCAACATTTCCGTTGCTTTATCGGCAAGCCCCGGCACCATTCCCTCCAACCAATAACTCACGAACTTAGCACCGTGCAAGATCAATAAGAGATACAGGAGTTTAGGACAATTCATATGAACAGGTCTTAGCACCCGCGCTTCGTGGAGGATCCTCTGCCAATTTTGCCCGAGCTTTGCTTGCAACAGGGCAACCAAAGCGTCCCTACTGCCGGGAAAACCGTCAACTTTAACCGTTCTTAGCAAGTGGTCGAGTCTTTTCACAGCCAGCTCAACCCATTGCTCGTCCATTTCTTCAACCTCCATTAACTCTTCTAGGATCGCCTGATTTCAAATTGTCGAATGTAAATCAAGAATTCCTTGTCTTTCAGCCGTCCCACCTACCCAACCGTCCGGCTCGCTGTAAGTGCGGGCATTGGGCACATCGGCTTTCGTCGTCAAAGCTCGACCGCGTCAATCTCATCCACCAGGTCAAAACCGCCGCTTGTCACTGCTACGTACTTCAGTATCCCCTCGCTCCAGCCGGAGATGTAAGTCACCTTCGGCTCACGCTGTGGGGTCACAAAGTGCCCATACGCAGCAAGGTTCACGAAATAGAGTTCGACGTTTGGGTTGATTTCCTTCCTATAACGAGCAAGCCACGCCCTGATGTCCTGGGAGTCCTCCGGAACAGGGGATTCACTGTAGAGTTCCATATCAGTCAAGAAGACTATGCGATTGACTACTTCTCGTCGCTTTACCATGTCAGCTATCACCTTGTAGCCGTAGGTCAGTTCACCCACCTCGGTCTTTTTTATGCGCTCCGCGTTTGCTAGGATGCCGTGCCCGGGATCCAATGACACTCTCGCAATTTCCGAACCGAAAGCGTAAACAACCGAGTCCTCGCATAATCGATGGGCAACAGCGCCCAGGATACACGCTATGTCTATCGGGTAGATCGACGAGTATCGGCTTATTGGCTGCTCGGTCATTGAACCCGACAGGTCACAAGCTATTGCCGTGCGCCCGGGCCAGCGAGGCAGGAGATCTGCAGAGACTTCAATTGCCCGATTAAGTGCCTCGTCCAGCTTAATAGCGGTTCGTGCGTCCGGCCAGTAATCCGGCTCCTTCATCAGCTCCTTGAGAGTGTTTCTGGCTGAAAGCCATCTGAACGGTAGCATCTTCGAATTGCGTATGGCATCCGGATTCGAGAGCTTCTCAATCACGGCTGAGCGCACCGCTGCACTTCTCAGGGCACCCGACTTTACCAGATTCCGCAGGTTCCTCACCAACGCCATAATCGGCATCACCGGTGCAATGGTCTTCCAGGTTTCTCTGTCTGATCCCAAGAGCGGCACCACTAGTTCCCAGGGAAGATTATGCTCCCTCACTATATGGCGCGCTCTTTGGTAGTGATTCTTCTGCAGGCGCTTGAGAGTCTCGTAAGCCGATATCTTCGGAAGCAGCCGGCGTTCGTCTTCCGATAGCTTTTTCCAGGCGGATGGATCGATCAGATATGAGAAAAGCAGACTTTGTCTGCGGTCAAAAGGAACAGGGTGGCACATTTTGATCAGATGCTTTATCCCGAAACTTGTGCCTCGCCGATACTTGATCGCCCGAATCTCGTCGAGTTCATTCAATCTCTCGGCAATGATCTTCTTGGCAACTGACGGCAGCCTCTCGGATAGTCCGTATCGGTTGTCCTTCAGCATAGCCGCGAACTCGAGAAGATCGTCAGGCCTTGTCAGTATCCGGCTCGCGCCTCTTGCTAGATACTTCCGACACTCCGGCATGGTCGCGGCTATGGCAGCGATCCGCGTCGGCATTGACCTCAGGTGAAGCTCGTTCCGGGTGTATATGGCAAGTTTTATCAGCCATTCGGGGTACTGCTTTCCCACAAGTCTGACGAGTTCATCTATCTTGCTCGTCGAGTCCTCATAGAACGCTCTTTCGTTCACTAGGCAGCACGCCGCTGTGCTCGCGAGAGTGTGCTTCGCGTCGTGAACGAATGCAAGCCCACCTTCGTGGTTCAGCGTGACGTCCGGCCGCCGGGCCAGACGGCATACCAGTGGTTCTTTGGTGGCGAACTTTGCCACAGGTATCACCTCCTCAAGTTCTTATGATCCCGGGATAGCGAAGGTGGTGAGCGATTGTCCGTAGTGAGATACGGATTGACCGGCAGAGCAACCCGGTGTTGCCGGACGGGGAAACGCCTCACCGCAGGCGGCAGTCACAATCGCCGGACTGCTGACGGGGGATCGGTTTATCCTCTCATTCCCCGGTCCGAGGCCCCGCGTAGTTTTGGCACATGCGGAGTGCGGTGCAGGCAGTTTGGTGCTGACAGCCGGCTCGATAAGCCGTTCTGTTGCCGTCTAGCGTGTCATGCCTAGGACAGCCTCACTCGAAAGCAAGGCTCTGGGTGCGTCTTTGCCGAAGTAACCACCTTCACGTGCCGGGAAAGCAAACAGATTCCACACGCGGGTCATCGCAGACTGCCGGGTTGCCGCTAGTCCCGATTCCTGGGGATTCATCGCGCCCTGACCGCTCGCCGCGTCAATGCTCAAAGCGTCGTGGCTGTTGGACAATTTGCCTCTTGCGAGGCAGACGCAGCTTTGGTTGCCATCCGGCCGGAGTCTCACCGCCCGGCTGCGCCTCTCGGTATTCCTTTTTCAAGGAACAGGCGGCCGTGTGGCCATGAATGCCGTTGTTCAGTTTGCGTTCGCAGAATGGGAATCTGTCAGGGTTGAGGAGATCTGGACTCAACCTGAAACAGACGTGCGAACGGGCACGATCAGTGCAGCAATCCGTCCGCTCAGTCTATTTCATGCATCGTCCTCCTTTGCTGGCCGGGGATGGCCAGCATCGCTTTTCACAACTATAGACGTTGGAAGTCCGGAAAAGGTTTCATAGATCACCACGTTTTTTTTAGACGCAGACCCAATAGCCTGATTGCCAGTATTGCCGCAACGATTCTACAGGGACGCCAGAAAGCGCACCGCGACCGCGCTGAGATGTAGTAGCATAGCGATTATGTCCCTTGGTAACTGCAAAGGGAGAATGTCCCCTTGGGGGGAGGGGTGGTGGTGTTTGATAACTTCTGGCGAACAGCTGTGGATGTGTTGATAAGTCGTAGCCGAGGGATGCCTGAGGGGGTAGCCAAGGAGGGACTGGGCAGAGATAGTGCCGGCTATGGACGTGGAGAAGTTGACTGCGAGCCAGAAGGAGATAAATCGCTACGAGCTGTTGAGGAGAGTGCTGGAGGGGAAGATGAGTTTGAAGGATATGATACCGGCGCTGGGGGTGGAGCAGATCTGGGCGCTGTCTCCGCAGGCGAAGCGGCATGTGGAGCGGCTGTTTCGGACGCTTCAGGACCGGCTGGCGCTGATGCTGGGCATGGCACGCAGTTTGTGAAGTCCGCCCAGGTCGACCGCATGATGGTAGATCGCATCGGACGTAGTGCCAAGGAGAGCCTGTTCGCTCGGGGCATTGCAGTCGAGACTGTGAGCCCGGACGCGTCAACAGAAAAGGTGATAGATGAGCAGAGAAGAGGCGCTCATGACTGAGAGAGTGAGTTCATGTTTCAAGGAATCAAGCCGAAGGGTACAAGAAATAGACCCGGCCACAGAGCATGGTGGCAGTCAATAATACCGAGGAGGAAACGTTATGAAAAGCAGAGCAATCGTGACATTATTGATCGCAGCGCTGGTAGTCACTGCCGGAGCGGTCATCGCTCAGCGTGGGCGCGGCGGACCGGGACAAGGAATGGGAATAGGCATGGGAATGCCCGGCTCGTGCGGACTTGGTTTAGGACTAGGCGTTGGGCCTGCTGTCGTTAGCGAACTAGGCCTGACAAACGATCAAGTGGCGCAACTCCAGAAGATCACGGATCAGTTCGTGTGGGACACTCGGGAACTTCGCGTCGAGTTGCAGACCAGGCTCAATGAACTGGCCCAGTTGTGGACTGTGGAAGAACCGAGCAAATCAGCCATTCGCAGCAAGATAGCGGAAGTGGACCACTTGCGTGCGCGGATCAGAGACGCTATGATTGATAAGACATTCGCCGCGATGAGTGTTCTGACGCCCGCTCAGAAAACCAAACTCCGGAGTCTAGTGAAGAACCGTCCGGGATTCGGAGTCGCTATGGGCTACGGACTCGGTCTAGGATGTGGCATGGGCGGCTACAACTGCTATCTTATGGGTGGCACTGGTGGTCAAGGGTACCGCGGAGGCAAGGGCAAGTGAGTCAGATTGTAAGCCGAAAGTAAAGCCCTATTCAGCAGAATGAGCAGGGCATGGCTTGTATACATAGTCCGCCCTTGCAGTCTTATATTCGCGGAAATCACTGACAAAGTGATAACCCTGTCGTACCGCGCGGCTAACGACTTCGAACTGCCAGGCTTGCGTTCAAGGATGGTCTTTGCGGACGCACAAAACGAGTTCCGAAAGGATGATCGAATGGTATGCCTACGTACGACTACGAGTGCGAGAGTTGTGGACACCGCTTCGAACGATTCCAGAGAATGACGGACGAGCCGGTCACGGAGTGCCCGGAATGCAAAGGACCCGTGCGTCGGCTTTTGGGTTCCGGTGGTGGGTTCTTCGTTAAGGGCAGTGCAAGTCAGGGGCGTTTTCTGCCTACCTGTGGGTGTGAAACTCGTTGCTGTGGCAGTAATGAGCCATGCGATGGTCCACCTTGCGAAAATTGAGTTGTTTCGGTGTTCCTGAATGACAAATGCGAAGGAGGCGACACCCCATGCCTAGAGGGGATGGAACAGGTCCTCCATCTGGGAGAGGACAAGGGCGCGGGCGCATGGGCGTCCCGTTCGCGGCAGGGCCAGGAGGCTCGTGCGTCTGCCCGAAGTGCGGACACAAAGTGCCGCACCAGGCAGGCGTGCCCCGTATAGAAGTGAAATGCCCCAAGTGCGGTTCTCCAATGACACGGGCCTAACAACAGTATAAGATCGTTGACAGTGGGGCGTCAGGTCGCCCCACTGTCAACAAAAGACGAGTATCAATAATATGTCTTTTCGAGTATGGCTGTAAGGAATGCGGGCACGTCATATCGTTCTTGGAGAAGCGGGACAGCGAAGAGATGAATGCATGCGGAAAGTGTGGATCGCAAGACACCGAGAGGCTTCTCTCGTCGTTTGCGGTCAAGCCGAGTGGTACGTCTTTGGACAACTCGACATGTCCAAGCGGGGCATGCCCGCTTTTGTAAGCGAGTAGATGTGATGACAGCAAGCAAGTGGAATGAATATTTCTACGACTGGACGTGGCCGGAAGACACCAAGAGTGCCACAGACTTGGCTCGAGAAGTCCTGGGAGTTGGACCGTCCGCAGGTTTGAAAGAGATAAAACGTGCTTATCGCTTACTGGCGCGTCAACTGCACCCGGATACTGACCCTTCGGATGAGACTCTTGCGGAGAGGTTCAGGATTGTGTCGGAAGCCTATGAGATTCTGACCACCAAACGCAATGTCCGCTCTCGTATATTGATTGCACAGCGCTCGGGTGAGACGAAGCAACCACAGCCGGCTTCCTACCACCAATGGTGGTTGGACCGTTTCAGGGATCTCTTCTGATTGAAGATGCATCAGTCACTGGCTGGCGAAAACCATGGCCTCTGCGAACCCAGACTGAAAATTTCCTTGCGGCGACATCTCCACATTATGAGTTCTTCTCACGAGTTCGTCGCGACGCCCGCGCACCTTCATTGACGAGAAAGCTCCTTGAGTACCGACCAATGCCGCGTTCTCGGCATAGTGAACGTGTTTGCGCTATACCTCCAGAGGGATCAAGCCGATTCTCTGGATATTAGTTCGCCGCATAAAGTTGCCAAGTCAGCCGGCAATGCATACTGCGTTGACATGGGAAAAAGTTGGCGTCGGCACTGTGCATGGATCGCAGGGTGCTGAGTCGGACTCAGGGTGACGTAGGGTGATCTTGTGAACAGGGCTCGGCATAACTTACGCCGATGCGCTGTCCGGTCCCGCGGATCTACCCTGCTGTAACCCTTCCGCGAAGTCCTTTATTCCGATTGACAAGCGGCGAGGTCTCCCTCATAATCTAGTCCGTATGTCTATGCTTTAATATCTTGGGTGTGGGTTGTCTTGGGTATGAAAACGGTATTCCAGACATCAGATGAGGCAATCAATGATCTCTGGCGCTGGGCGGTCGCTTACGCCATGAATGACTACCACTATAGAAACCTTGATGGCAGGCTGGTAGCCATCGGTCCGGAATGGCTTAGAGACCATGTCCACGAGATGAAGGCTTACAAATATTTCTTCGAGGACCTGACTAGCGGACTGGAGTTTTTCTTCCGCCACCAACTCCCCGACGGACAGTTTCCGGACTTCTTTGTTCCAATTGGCGATCAGCACCAGAAATTTGTCGACCCAGCCTGGGAACTGGAGGACACTGCGGAGAACAGAGTATTTATTCGGATCCCGGTGGAAGCAGACCTTGAGTACCTAGCGGTTGAGGGAGTGCATCAAGCGTGGAAGGCGACAGGCGACCTTGAATGGCTGGAGAAGCAGATTCCAATCCTTTTGCGCGGATTGAAGCACCTTACTACAGATAGATGGCGGTGGTCTCGGGAACATGGGTTAGTAAAGCGTCCTTTTACTCCTGACACGTGGGATTTCATCCACTTCTATGACCCCAACGATCACTTCAAGACAAATTGTGAGATCAGGCGAATGGATGAGACGGTGCCGTTTTGCATTTTCCATGGTGATAACAGTGGGCTTTACAGTGCCAGCATGCTGATTGCGGAAATGCTGAATGCCCTCGGTGAGGACGAAGAGGCTCGGCGATGGACCGAATTCGGCGAAGGTGTGCGCCAACGTGCGAATCAACTCCTGTGGGGCGATGGATTCTATATGCACCAATATCACCTTAATCCTGAACTGGAGAAGAAACACAACGAACGGTTTCGTCTTAGTTTGAGCAATCCTTACGATGTGAACCGAGGGATGCCGACGCACGAAATGGCGGTATCGATCATTGATTCCTATCCCACGCGTTGGGAGATTCGAAAGGATACCCATATTGCCGAGTGGTTTACAATTGACCCGCCTTACGAACCTCGCTTTGGTTGGTATGTACCCGGGGAGTACGTCAATGGTGGGCTTTTTGGTGCTGTTGGTGGCGAATTAGCAAAGGCGGCGTTCAACCACGGGCGTGAAGCGTATGCTGTGGACATACTTCGTCGCTATCATGCAATTGCAAAAAGAGATGGCGAAGTAAGGTTCATGTTTTGGCCGGATGGGCGTCCGTATGGAGGCGGTCCGCCAGGTTGGTGTGCGGCAGCATTTGTCTCGGCGATGGTTGAAGGTCTCGCTGGCATCGAGGATCGCGCAACCTGTTTCCGTGATGTGCGGATTTCGCCTCGGTGGTCGGCGGCTGGAATAGAGTCTGCAAGAGTAGTGGCTTCTTACCCGGCTTCTGGGGCGTATTTCGGCTACGAATACAAAGAGACCACACATGATGTTACTCTCCGCTGCTTCGGATCCGGCGAAACGCTCAGCCTGCATTTGCTCACAATGCGCCCCGTTCGTAGATTATCCTTTAACGGTGTTTCAACGGAATTCGAAGTCAGCCATATAGAGGAGAGCACTTATGTTGATGCCTCTTTGGCTGCTCAGAACGGCTCCATTCAAGTTCTGTTAGGCTAAGCGAGTCCGGAAAGTAGCAATGCTCTTGCGCGGGTTGTGCATCCGCCCTTTCCTTTGGTGTCGCGGCGCGCCTCGAGGCATTACACGTATTGCCTTTTTCTTGACACTAGTTGGATTGTTTGCCTATGATATGGCTAACTAGGGAGGGACTTCGTGTATAAAAAAGTAGCATTGTACGTCTTAATTGCGTGCCTGATTGGCACAGGTATTTGCTTCGCACAGCGCCCAAGGAAGCGGGTTTTTGCCTACTACCAGGTGCCGGCACTCGACAGGTCTGCGGATGAATCCCTGTCTCGCTGTAAAAATGTTATGACTGATCTTGCACCAACGATTATCGAGATCACAGATGGGCTAGGGGAAATTGAGGTTACGCCTGAGGTCGGTTTTTTCGAATTGGTGAAAGGGACAGATATCGCCATTTCACCGCTGATTCGGAACTTAAACTTCGACAAGAAAATTGCGAAGTGGGCGCTTCTCAGTCCTTCTGCGCAACGACGGATGGTTGAGAAGACACTTGCGGTTCTTGAGAGCGAACCGCGGTACTCGGGTTTAGTGGTGGACATCGAGAATACCTCACCGGGAGACAGGGACCATTACACTGAGTTTGTCCGTCGGCTTCACGATGCTCTTCATCCCAAGGGATACAAACTGTACGTAGTTGTGGGACCGAAGGAAACAGATATTCCTGTTTCATTATGGGTGCGTGCATTTGATTACAAAGCCATTGGTGAATACTGCGACTACATGATCTTGATGACATACAACTTGCATTGGCGGGGTGGACCGCCTGGTCCTGTGGCACCAGTTGATTGGGTTGAGCGATGTACACGATATGCCATAAGTTGCGTGCCTGCAGAGAAAGTGATTGTCGGCATCCCATTCTACGGATACGATTGGCCTGAGAAAGGTCCTGCGACAAGTCTGACGTGGAAGAAAGCCTCTGCCCTCATTGAACGAGTGAAACCTGATATTCAGTGGCATGCTACCTACGCCACGCCGTGGTTCACTTACGAGGAAAAGGGAACTAAACACGAGGTATGGTTCGAGGATACGCGGAGTGTTCAGGCCAAACTAGATATGTGCAAGCGACTGGGCGTCGGTGGTGTTGCAATCTGGCGTCTCGGAGATGAAAACCCTGAGTTTTGGCAACTTGTTGGCAAGTATTCGAAAGCCGAGTAGACATCAGGGCAATCATGCTGGAAGAACTCAAGGCGGTAGTATGCAGATATAACAGACTTCTCTCCACTCACGGACTTGTGACCATGACGAGTGGCAATGTCAGTGGGCGTGACTTCGAATCTGGTCTTGTCGTCATTAAACCAAGTGGAGTGGATTTCGAGGAACTAACCCCTGATGATATGCCAGTGGTTGATCTGAGCGGAAATATTGTCGAGGGGCGGCTCAAGCCATCGGTAGATACAGCAACTCACTTGTATGTGTACCGCCATATTCCCTCGGTTGGCAGCGTCATACATACGCATTCCAACCACGCAACTGCGTTCGCCGCGCTTGGCAAATCCATTCCATGCTGTCTGACTGCTATTGCGGATGAATTCGGTGGAGCCATACCTTGTTCTGACTATGCTCCAGTGGGTGGAGAAGAAATCGGGCGCGAGATAGTCCGCGGGATTGGTTCGTCCCCTGCTATTTTGATTAGGAATCACGGCGCATTCACGATTGGACGGACCGTGCAGGAAGCATTCAAAGCAGCGGTTATGTTGGAGGATGTTGCTAAGACAGTATATCTGGCACTAACGATGGGTGAGCCGTTGGAAATTCCACAAAGTGAAATCGAGCGTGCCCACAAGCGGTATCTTGAGAAGTATGGGCAGCAGTAGGTGACCCAGCACTGAGCAGGAGGAGACTGTATGTACGCACTTGGAATTGACTTTGGCACAAACTCAGTACGTGCGCTGGTGGCTGACCTCGAGACAGGGGAGGAAGTAGGGACTTACGTTCACAATTACACTCGCGGTGTCGACGGAATAATCCTTGACGATCGTGATCCAAACCTTGCCCGGCAGGACCCCCATGATTACATAGAGGGGTTGGAGGCATCAGTGAAAGGCGCCGTTCAGGATGCACAATCTGTCAAAGGCTTTGATGCAGGCAAAATCATCGGGATTGGTATTGACACCACGGGAAGCACGCCGATTCCCGTGGACGCTGATGGAGTCCCACTTGCTTTCCACGATGAGTTTAAAGATAACCCAAATGCATACGCTTGGCTTTGGAAGGATCATACAAGTTTTGAGGAAGCCGCGCTGATTACTGAGAGGGCTAGAGAGAATAACCCTGATTACACGAAATACTCGGGCGGCGTGTACTCATCAGAGTGGTTCTTTTCAAAAATACTCCACCTTGCAAATGTTGACCCCAAAGTGTATGAGTCCGCAGCAAGTTTTGTTGAGCATTGCGACTGGATGCCAGCCCTTCTTGTAGGCAACACCAACCCCGGGGAGATTATGCGCAGCAGATGTGCTGCCGGGCACAAGGCTATGTGGAACGCGGAGTGGGGCGGTCTCCCGCCGCAGGAATTTTGGTCTGCAGTCAGTCCAAAACTGGAAGGTATAATCGGGAAACTGTACAACGAAAGCTATACGTCAGACAAGAAAGTAGGCGGTCTCTGTCCGGAGTGGGCAGCACGCCTTGGCTTGAGAGAAGGGATTGCAGTAGCGGTCGGTGCGTTTGACGCACACATGGGCGCGGTAGGTGCAGGCATAAAGCCGGGCACGCTTGTGAAGATCATGGGAACTTCAACCTGTGATATGATGGTGACTCCGCATCTCGAAATGCAAGTGAAAGGAATATGTGGCCAGGTTGATGGTAGCATGGTCCCGGGCATGATTGGGCTTGAGGCTGGACAATCGGCAGTCGGTGACATATTCGCTTGGTATCGTGACCAAATCCGCTGGGGTGTTGACAATCTGGTACCTTACGACATACTGCCCTCTGAGAGCAAAGAACGATTCAAGAATGATGTATCCAATTATGCGAAGTCAGTTGCCCTGTCGGTGCTCACAGAACGGGCGTCCAGGCTCAAACCCGGACAATCCGGTCTACTGGCTCTGGATTGGTTTAATGGAAATCGAACGATTCTAGTGGACCCGAACCTTACGGGTATGATTGTTGGTTTGACATTGGGCACAAAGCCAGAAGAGATATTCATGGCTTTGATTGAGGCAACGGCATTTGGTGGAAGAGTAATCATGGAACGTATCCAAGAGTACGGAATCGAGGTCAAGGACGTCATTACATGTGGTGGGCTTGCCGAGAGAAATCCCTTCCTGATGCAAATATACGCAGACGTCACTGGACGACCGATGAAGGTTTCACGCTCTAGCCAGACGTGTGCACTTGGGGCCGCAATGTTCGGGGCCGTTGCTGCTGGTTACTTTAAAAAGGTCGAAGATGCGCAGGCGAAAATGAGTGGGCTTAAGGACACAGTGTACGTGCCCCAACTGGAACGGCGGGAGACGTACGAGAGATTGTTTGGGCTGTACCGAGTTCTCCATGACTCATTCGGGACACGTAATTACTCCAAGAATCTTTTTGGTGTCATGAAGGATCTGCTGGAAATCAAGCGGCAGACCACATAGCAATTTGGCAGTCTTGGCTTGGCAGAGATACGGCATAATGGCGGTTGGTGCACAATCAATCGTTGCGCTACCAGTGGCAAGGGCGACGGTCAGGCCTTGAGGCCCTGGAGTTTGATACCCTCCACGAAATACCTCTGGTTGAAGATGAATAGTAGAAGCACAGGGATTAGCGCGATAACTGAGGCAGCCATCAATTGTGTGTAATTCGTCGCATGCTGTCCGACAAAATACCGCAGTCCGATGGGAAGAGTCCTAGGCGCCTCAGTTATGGTAACAACCAGGGGCCACATGTAACTTCCCCAAAATCCCATAAATGTAAATGTCGTTAGAGTTGCCAGCGCGGGCTTGCTCAGAGGCAGTATGACCCTTGACCAGATTCCGATATATCCGGAGCCGTCAATCTTTGCCGCATCCTCAAGGTCGGTCGGCAAGCCCATGAAGAACTGTCGGAGCATGAATGTGCCGTATGCACTGAAGAGCCCGGGAATTATGAGCGCTTGGTATGTATTTATCCAACCGAGGTGCTTCATAATTACGAAGATCGGGATCATTGTCACTGAGCCTGGGATCATCATCGTTGCTAAGTATCCAAAGAACAGTTTGTCACGTCCTGGAAAGGTGAGGCGCGCAAAGGCATATGCAGCCATCGAACTGGTGAGCACCTGCCCAAAAGTTCCAACCACTGCGACGAAGATGCTGTTGAGGTAAAGCCGCAGGAAGTTTATCTCCGTCCATGCGTCTGGGTAGTTCCTCCACCACGCTCGTATCTTCTCTCCTCCAAAATAGGTGTCTCTCCAGAAGAAATGCTCTGGTAGAAACTTGATTCCACCGCCTGCTGTAAATACCTCGTGGGGTTGTTTCACAGACGTACAAAGCATCCACAGGAATGGGATTAGCATGGTCACAGCGCCGGCACTCAGTACGAAATATAATACGATCTTCACGGCGGGACGAAGAGCGCGTGAGCGAGTGCCTGGCAGGCGAGTATCAGATCGTGAGTCTTTCCTATTCATAAGTTACCACCCGTCCTCCCAGTTTCCATGTGAGTAGCGTCATGACCAATATGACTCCAAACAGAAACCAGGCAATGGCGCATGCATATCCCATGTTAAACTTTTCGAAAGCCGTCTGGTACAGGTAGTACTCAACCGTCGTGGTGCTTCCGGCAGGACCACCTCCCGTCATTACATTCGCCACCATGAACCCGCCTTGGAAGCCACCTATGATGCTCATAACCAGAATAAAGAAAGTAGTGGGGCTGATCATTGGCCAGGTAACAGCCCAGAACTTTTGCCAGGGTCCTGCACCGTCAATCTCTGCGGCTTCATAGTAAGATGATGGGACGCCTTGGAGTGCAGCGAGGTAAAGGATCATGTTGTACCCACCAAGACCACCCCAAAGTCCCATTATGATTAGCGACGGCTTAGCCCATTTGACTGTACCCAGCCAATCGGGTGGGTTCGCAAAGAAGGCGCTCTGTGCCAGGTAGAACTCTCTACCATAAGCACCGATAAGCACAAAAATCACCGCTCCGGAGGCGATGAGCGTACTTCGGAAGAGCCACTCAGGCCAGTTGAGACGAGTCTTTTCGCAAAGCCAATGAATGAACATTAGAGTAATGCCAACTACCCCAATTGCTGCAATTCCAACTAGGGCGGCACCGAGGAACGTTACTGCAATGGCAGAGGCTTTGTTTGCATAAACCACTGAGCCAACAAGGCGGATTGACTTGTTGATGAGACCGATGTCGTTGTTATAGAGGTATTTCCATAGTATTAGCAGGGCCACGCCGGAGCAAACCGTGGGGAGAAAATAGATCGTTCGGAACGCGATGATGCCTTTAAGACGCTGGTTCATCATCAGCGCAAGGATGAGGCTGCCCGCCATTCCAACTGGGATACCGGCCATAAGGTATACTGTATTGTACACGTATTGCCAGAAGAACGGATCATTTGGAACAATGCTCCCGTTTTCCCTGTGAAACCAAAGCAGACTTCGGAAGTTTTCCAATCCGACCCACACCGGATGCCTGAATATGTTCCAGTGAGTGAATGCCATGATAAAAGAGACCAGGACAGGGACGCTGGTGAATGCTAAAAAACCCAGGAAGTTTGGCGCCAAGAAAGCATACGCCGCAATCGCCTCTTTTTTCTTGTATGATGTTATGCCTTTTGGCTTCATTGACCGGTCATCCAATCATGCGTTTATTAAGGCTAGTCAAGAAAGTTTGGGTTTGCCATGTTCCTTCGAATGACCGCATTGATCTGGCGCGCAATCTGCTCACAAGCCTGGTCTGGTGTTTGCTCCCCAAGCCACATCTTGTCTAATTCCCGCGCCATGATTGCGTCTTGGTCGAGAACATTTATGTAAGGCGAACTTTCGGATACTCGTGCGTACTTCATTTCTCTGACATGAAGTAGATTGTTTCGTTCTTTCGGATACTCCGGATTGTATGCAAATGCCTTTTCGATTTCAGGATCCTGGAGAGCCGGAATTCCGTCTCCGTAGTTAGCAACGAGGAGTTGATTCTCTTTGCTCAATAAGTGCCTTATGAAAATTAGCGCTTCATGCTTGTGCCTGCAGGTCTTCGGGATCGAGTAACACTTGCTTGCCAAGAGAGTTACACGGTTCGGACCATGTGGTACGCTTGTGACATCCCAGTCCAGATCCTTCTGCTCTCTATACTGAATGCACAGCCAGCGACCTGAAACCATCATTGCGACTTTGGACTCACGAAAGAGTAGGGCATCTGTGCCCCAGCCACCGGTGGGGGCCATGCTCTGCGCTTCGCTCGGTGTCGGTGTTACATGATGTTTGAGGCGGAGGTCTGCCCAGAACCGGATACCTTTCTTGACTTTTTCGTCGTTCATCAGGCATCTTTTGCCATCGGGGCTATAAAGGTGTCCTCCGTACATCCAAATGAAGAACCACCAATCATAAGTTCCCACATAGAGTCCTTTCTGGACGGGTACCTTTCGCCCGCCAATAGTCTGGTATTTGGTGAGGCGTTTTGCTGCTTGGAGGCAATCATCCCAGGTCCAGCCAGGCTTAGGGTAGGGAATGCCTGCGTCGCGGAACATCTTTCGATTGTAGAAAAGGACGTAGGGGCCGCAGTTCTCCGGTATGCCGACTATCTTGTCGCCATAGTAGACATAGGGCGCTAAGCGGGCGTAGATTTTGTGGACTGGTAGATTATATTGCTTGACATATGGGCGCAAGTCGAGCAGTACATCGTTCTTTGCAAAAAGACGTATGCTTTGTGGGCTGTACAAAGCCATGACATCTGGGGGTACATCTCCAGCAAGTTGGGTCAGTAGCCTCTGTGGATCTGCACTTGGGTCATTTATCACATGGATATTTGGGTGCTTTGACTCAAACAGTTTGATCTGTTCTTTGCGGATTGGGTTTGGGTCAACGCACCAGCGAATCACCGTTTTACCTGGTATCGTGGGGTTTGCTGTGGCAATCAGGTAGACGCCGATTAGTATTATCGCAAGTGTTCCGGCCGCTAGTGCTCCCGCGGTGATTGCTGTACCTAGTCTCCTATCATCCACTGCGGTTACATCTTAGCCAAACCTTACTCTCTACGCAAGTGGTATATGGGAGAGAAGGGTAACTATACGCTTGAAATGTTCAGCGTGTCGAGGAGTCTCCACTGAGTGCGTTTGCGGTGCTTAAAATGGTCGAGCGCGCAATTTGGAGTGGCAGGGAGCATGACACTGAGGTCATCAGCCAGTCCTTTGACTGTTTGGTCAGTTGGCACTTGTGCATTTGCGAAGAGTAAACTGCCGTTTCGGATTTGACTCCCTTCTAGCCAGTGAATCTGGGGATTGTTTAGCAGTTTTGCAAGATCTTTGACCGGCACTTCGACTGCAGTTGGCGTAACTTGAGCTTTTCTTGTCGGGCTTGTGGCAACCGTCAGATTCGGTGCAAGTTGTGGCTTTATCCTCGCAAACATCTCCGGCGATTCATATACCACAATCAGGTTAGTGAGTCGCCTGGTTGGGTGGCTAAGTACACGACCATTCCAATAGAGCGCCGTTGAGCCGCCACCGTCCAGGTTGATTGCATCCACTGCACCAAGTGCCTTCATCACTCTTGACATGTGGCTGAGAAAGATTGGTCTGTTTACAGTGACGAGTAGCAAGCGGTTCCATTTGGTCAACCCAATTGCGCAGCGTGGATTCTTTCGCCACAATCGGGGGTCACGGAAGCCTTCGCTCGTGAGCGAGGTAGATATTTTTCCATCGCGTATCAATGTTGGACCGGCACAGACGAGCGATGAGTACGACGTCCACCCGTTGTCCCGAATTGCGCTTACTGGTCTGAAGTGCACGCGATTGTCTGCTGTGAAGCAGATTCCGGTACCAACCTGTCCGGGGACGATTAGTTGACCATCTACCACAATATGACCAACTGGGCGGAGGCTTCTGGTGCAGAAATATGTGCCAGTGATCGCAGCGGTAGGTTGAAGTCTTGATAGCATGGAGCCGAAGCCTTCAGAAGTGCCAATCCCTCGTTTGGATATCGCAGCGCTGACGTGTACGTTCGGGCTGTTGAGGTTTACTGTTACGACGTGGGCGGGGACGCCTGCAACCCATTGCTTGCTATAGGTCACATTTTGACTGGCGGCGATCTGCGAGAGCGATACCGTGTAACCAAGAATCACGAAGGCTAAGGTTAGTCTGCTTTGCATCGTCCGGTGCTTTCTGTTGCTTCGTACTGCTGAGGCCCCGGGCAGCATGCGAAGCCAAGATCAAAAACCCCACCAACGCTCTAGTTTCTTTTGAGCATCCGGTGTCCTCCTGACCCTTCGCTCCCACCATCACTTTATCACAAATACGTCAATATGTCAAGGATATAGGCTGCGGCAAGTCATATATTTGACATAAATCTGGCACATTTAACAGGTAGTGGTGTGCCATGTGTCGCTCCAGGGGGGTGACCAGCCTAGCCGTTCTTTGCGGATACATTGCCGACAACGGGTGACGTCTTTTCGCCTTTTGGAGGAAACGTCGGCCTGCGTTCGAAGACAAACTTGAGGATGGGTGGAGTGAGAAATGTGGTGGTGAAAACGATCGCAATAATTGTGGAGTACTGACCGCTGCTGATCACTTTGTGCGCAAGACCTATACTTGCGAAAATGAGTCCAACCTCACCGCGCGGAATCATCCCAACGCCAACAGCCAGCCGATTCACACCCTTTTCTAACACACCAGCACCGGAGAGCACTTTCATCAACATCGCGACGACAATCAGCAACAACGTGAACACAAGGAAGGGGCGGTTTGCGGGCTCAATCGGGTTAAATACGGAAAGATTGACTTGAACGCCGAGCATGACGAAGAAGATTGGCACAAAAACGTCTGCGAGAGGCTTCATGCGCTCCTGGATGTGTCCAAGGTCTTCTGTGCGAGCGAGCACCAAGCCCGCAGCGAATGCACCAACGATGGTGGCAAGCCCAAGTTTGCTTGCCACATAGGCGAGAAACAGACAGAATACGAAAGCGCTTGCAGTCAACACTCCCCTGATTCGCATTCTTTGGACTAGTCGCAAAACGCGCGGTGCTATCGGGATTCCAAGCACTATTGCTCCGACGAGGAACACAATTGCAAGCATTGTTGTCTTGACAACTTGCCAGACAGACACAATACCGGTGGAGACGAGACTTACGACAACTGCGAGAATGATTAGACCAAGCACATCGTCAATTACAGCAGCACCTAGGATAATCCTTGCCTCTGATGTGTGAAGCCGCCCCATGTCTGTTAGGGTTCGTGCTGTGATGCCAACACTGGTAGCAGTGAGGGTTGCTCCAATGTATATTGCTACCGTGTCTGAGGCGCCAAACAGTCTGGCAATTACGTATCCCACTATGAATGGACCGGCAACTCCGACTACGGCGACGGCAAGAGCAGATTTCCCGACGCGCAGAAACTCCTCTATATCGCTTTCCAATCCAATCTCGAAGAGCAATAATATGACGCCAATTTCCGCGAGCATGTGGAGAACTGGAGTCTCGTGCACGAAGTGGAGAAGGCTCTGACCGAGGATGATACCTGCGACCAATTCTCCCAGAACCGCAGGCTGTCCGACTCGCTCGGCGAGTTCACCAAGAGTTTTTGCAGCGATTAGGACTACAATGAGACTTAGAATTGTTTGGCTGACAGAGTCCATTTACGGCTATACCCTAAGCATTTTTCTTGTCTTCTGCAGCACGGATGAGAAGAACGGGGACCTCCGCTCCTCGAAGCACTTTGTCGGCTACGCTTCCATATACCCAGCGCCGGAAGCCAGACCTGCCGTGGGTTGACATCACGATTAGGTCGGCATTGATTTCCTTGGCATAGTCGCATATTTGGGTAGCGGCATCACCCTGTCTTACGACTTTGCGTGTATTTATCCCTTCTGCCTGAAGGGATTCTTCAATCCTTGCCAAGTAATTGCCCATCGTGATTATTTCTTGGTCTACCTCCACGGCCACGCTAACCACGGGTCCCACGACCCCTGGCTGGGAATAGACGACCACGGGTTCGATTATACTCAGTAGAGTTATTCGCGAACCAAACTTCCGTGCAAGTTCGGCCGCATAGGGTATAGCCTTTTCTGCCAACTCAGAACCGTCGAGTGGTACGATTATTTCCTGGTACATGCGTTGTCTCTCCTTTCGTTCGGTCGGCTGACGCCTTTAATGGTTTATCATCTCACGTGTTTTCCTGCAAAATTTAATCACGCACGAGGTCATGTGGTGCATGTGTAAGGACCTCTACGCCAGACTTGGTGACGAGCACGTCGTCTTCAATCCTCACGCCGCCGTATCCTGCTATATATACGCCGGGTTCGACAGTTAGTACCATGCCTTCTTGCAGAACAATTTCGCTTTTCCGAGTTAGCACCCGACCATGCTTAGGACCGTCGTGTACTTCGAGACCTACGGCATGACCAAGGCTGTGGTCGAAAAGGTTGCCAAAACCTTTCTGCTCAAGGTATGACCGAGCAATTTCGTCAATCTCACCACCTTTTCGTCCCGGCCGGATTGCTTCGATTGCTCTAGTTTGCGCTTCGTGCACCGCTTGATGAATTTCTCGTTGTCGAGAATCTGCTTTGTTTAGCACGAAGGTTCGGGTAATGTCAGAATTATACCCTTCGAAGCGCGCGCCAAAATCCAATAGGACAAACTCACCAGGTGATATTGTGCGACCAGAAGGTTTTCCATGGGGCAGGGCTGAACGAGGTCCGGATGCAACCAGAGTTTCAAATGCTTCCTTTTCCGCGCCCGCGCGGCGTATAAAGCAATCCACTGCGAGCGCCAGTTCTCTCTCTTCCATGCCCGGCCTTAGGACGTCCAATATGTGGCTTATTGTCATGTCGGCGATCCGGCATGCATGTTTGATAGCAGCAATTTCATGTTCATCTTTTATGAGACGGAGTTCGCCAATCGGGTCTCCCGTGGGTATCAGTCCAACGTCAGCGAGTTCTCTGGATAGGTCGAGCCATTCTTGGTAGGAGACTGCTGAAGACTCAAAGCCGATGCGTTTCCAGCCTTTCGAGCGAATGAATCTGGCAATGAATGGCACCCAGGCGCCTTCAAGCCGGACGATCGAACAAGCAGGACATTCTTGGGTGGCTTGTTCCATATAGCGCCCGTCTGTGAAAAGGAAAGTCTCGTCTGCGGTGAGAATGATAAATGCATATGACCCACTGAAGCCGCTAGTGTAGCGCACATTCGCATTGTTGGTAATTAAGAACGCGTCTAGGTCTTTAAGCGCAGAAGCGCGCACCTTCTTTAATCTTTTTGTCATTGGATTATTCTTGAGTTTGGAGCATCTTTTTGGCGGCATCGAGCGCGAGTATATAACTCTCTGGCCCAAAGCCGCTTATCTGACCAAGGCATTCTGCCGCGGTGACCGATCTATGACGAAAATGCTCACGGCGGTATATATTGGATAAGTGGACCTCAATGGTAGGCACACGTATGGCTGCAATCGCATCTCGGATTGCCAGGCTGTAATGGGTGTAGGCGCCCGGGTTTATAATCACTGCGTCTGCCCAGTCGCGGGCTTCATGAAGTGCACTGATAATCTCACCCTCAGAATTGAATTGGCTGATTTCAACGTGGACGCCAATCTCTTGGGCATGGGCTGTGATTCTCTCATTAATTTGTTCAAGGGTGAGCGTGCCGTAGACCTCGGGCTCCCTAATACTCAGGAGGTTCAAGTTTGGACCGTGGATCACTCGGATATTTAACATCTTTTCACTCCTCGCTCTCTGCTTCCTCGACAAGCATGATTGGTATGCCGTCACGCACCGGATATCTGCGCCTACATTTTATGCAGACAAGGGACTCTTCTTCCAATTGGACAGGCGGTCTGTCGTCACATGCAGGGCAGGCAAGTATTTCTAGTATCTTGGGGTTTAATTTTTTCGGCGCTTTCTCCATCATTTTCCCCTTCGACCAATGACAAGGTCCAATTCTCGTTGTGTTTCAATTCGAGCATCACGCAGTGCTTGCTTTGGTGTCTTTTTTCCGTATATTGCCGCATCTACTGCCCTTTGCAGTGCTCCCATGTAATACGCCTGTGCAGGCATTACAGGACGCTGGTGGCGGCATTCCTCAAGTATGCGTAAGAACATTCTATATTGGGGTTTGCCGCGAACCTCTCGTAGGTAGGGCGAGTTTCTGTAGCCTGGGAAAAGACCTGTTTTCTTACCAACTGTCGTCGTACCTTTTGGGTCAGAACATGTCCACCTAATAAACTCCCATGCCTCCTTGATGTGTCTAGAACCCCTAGGTATCGCTATGCACCAGCCGCCAACCCACGAACTGTGCTGTTCGCCGTCCGGAGGGCAAGGAATGTATCCAAGCCCAAAATCCAGGTTCGGCGCGTATCTCTTTATTTCCTCGATTCCTGATATATGCAAACATGCCATGGAATACTTCCCCACATAAAAAGGGTTCATTTCAGCCGACCCAAAGCCTGCTTCGAGGCTTGAAATTTTTTTGACATCGTATTTACGCGCATATGAGCACATCCATTCTAGTGCTTGCACTACTTTGGGGTTGTCTGCGGTGATTGTGTGGGTCGTCGGGTCGTAGAATGAGCCACCAAATGCCCAGCCCCAAGTGAAGATGGAGTTTGCCGCTCCGTACTGCGACCATGGAATTATTCCAATGCGGACAAGTTTTTTTGAATTGCCGCTACCTCGCCACTTCGTTAGCCGTTCGACATATTGGTCTAATTCTGCGATTGTACGTGGTGGCTTTTCAGGGTCGAGACCGACCTCGCGAAAGTGGGCTTTGTTCCATACAAAGGCGAAGTTTGGATCCGCACAGTATGTAACCGCCCAGACTCTGCCCCTGTACACGTTCTGAAGCCAGCATGGACGGAAGTAGTCGTCGGGTTTGATTCCTGAGGATTTGAGAAGATCGTCCAGAGGCGTAAGTGCTCCTTGTTCTGCCCATTCGGCAACCTGGGGACCGTCAACAAAAGTCAGGTCGGGAGGCTTTCCTGCGGCCACAGATGTAAAGAACTTTTGATTGTTCGAGAGGTCATTGACCGTGAAAAGTGGTCTAACGTCAATATTCGGATGTTCTTTTTCGAACTCTTCGACAACCTTCTCGAATGCAATTGCCTGCGGGCCACCCCACGGATGCCAAACGGTAATAATCGTCCGCCCTGAGGAATCCGTATTACCTGTATTGTGTGTGCATCCTTGGACAAGTACGATTAGAATTGCCAGGATTTTGGCGACTAACTGTTGGGACTGGTTCATATCATGCCGATTCTAACAACCTGAGCACCCCACGTCAATGAACCAAGACCCTGACCGAAATGACCTGCAAAGACAAGTGTATTGTGTCTCAGTGGGTCACCTGCTTCTGGTCAGGGTTCAACTGGACGTGTTTCGCAGCATTGCCCTCTGCGACTGTGAACCCTATTCTTCAGACTTTTCTAATGTAACCTGCTCACCGGAGTGCACGGATTTGAAAACCTTTGGGTCCCCATCAATCTTTCCAACGACATTGACTGGGCTTGCAGGGCGAATTTCTGAGCCCCTACTTGCTGGCGTAAGACCGAAGAAAATGCAAAACGCATTTCCAGGTGGCCAGTACGCTATATCTCCTAGTTCTACAACTTCCTTTGCATTCTCTTCGGCTGCGTGCACAGGTATGCCAAAATATATCTCGTCACCCCAGGTGTTTGCCCTTGCCTTTATGGGCAGCGCGTTCCAGATAGCATCTGCTGTCTTGCTGTCGTTGAGTTCCGCAGTTGCCTGGACTGTGCCAGCAGTGATTTTGATTTTTCGTGCCATCATTGTTCCTCCTTTCTCCATACTAGGCAATTATTCTAGCGAGTCCGCCCAAACTTCGCATTCGACGAGGGTCATCATTTCGCCTTCGTCTCGCTCGCCAAAATTGAGCCGCAGATATCTGCAGGGATTTTCAGGTCTCAAGGGTATAGTGACATCCAGGACGTCTTTAGTGGGTTGCTGTTTTGGACAGGTTGCCATCTGCACCCAAGTCTGTGCATCGGTGCTTACCTCCACGGTAAGTTCAGGAAGTTGATCTGAGTACCACAGACGTACGCTGTTTAGTGGGTAGGACTTGGCAAAGTCAAATTCGACGGAGACGGGATCTTGCCTTTTCCAGGTCACGACAAATCTTTCAGGAGCAAGAACTTTCTTGTCGAGGCAGGGGGCAATCTTGCGATCTGTGAGGTTGCCCTTTGTAAATGGGATACGGATTTCCCCTGCTTCGTCAATTACCTTGTCCGCTGGTAGCGAGTATGAGTATGTGCCAGGGATGGCGGCATTCCTAACGTCAATAGGTCTTTCTTGTTGCCATCGTATGTAGTTTCCAGTTAGACAAATCCCCTGCGGGTCCTTTTCTTCCGCATCCATCGGTGGAAACTTGAACCGCCAGATATCACGTCCTGTCTTGAGCCCTAGGTCCTCCGCAAGCCGTTTGAATAGATCCTTCCATGCCGGGTTCCCGACTGCTTGTTCAGTGAACGGATTTGATGCAAAAAGGATGACATATCCTTTACCAACCTTGTGTCTTATCACGGCAGGTCCGCCACCCGAGAATGTTGCCAGGATTTGTGCGGCGTTACTTGGAGTCATGGCGAATGCGGGGCTGTTTATAGGAAGTCTTGTGTCTTTAGGCAGACCAAAGATGTTGCTGTCTGCAACCACTATTTCCTTTTCGTCTTTCGCCTGGCTGATCTCAACACCAAACAGGTCCTTGCGCAAATCGCCCAGAGAAGTACCATCTGGGGACCACATAAAGGCTTCTGGATCGGCACACACTAGTTTCCCACCGCTTCTTACGTACTCCAATAATTGCTCGACTACTTTGCGCCGCTCATATTTTGCAGCAGGGACGAAAACCGCCTTGAACGCCTTGAGGTTTACCTTTCCGTTAGCAACCATGTTGTCATTCACAAATCGGAACCAGGTTCGTGCAACCGGACCGAGAAATGTGTACGCATATTCAGGCTCTCCGGAATAGGTATGGGTGAAAGCAGGAAACGACTGGTAGTGGTCTTCAGAGTACAGGATTGCGCTGTCGGGGTCAGTGGGTATGGCAACTTCGTTCATTCGGCTTGCCAGGTCAACTATTTGGGTGATTGCCGTGTATCGCTCTGGGCAGCCGTATTTTGTGAGTTTGGTGTCACCGCTCTGCGCGCGTTGTCCCCTGACATCTTGCAGGTACAAATGAAATCCTTTGCCGCCGTTGCGCATGACCTGACTCATAAGTTCGCGAGTTTCTTCGGCGGTTGTAGAATAGGCGTAGTTTTCGACATGTGTGCAAGGCCAGACTGGTTTTCCGGTTAGGTCGGCAACAAACTTGGTGACAAAGCCAAATTCCTGGCGGTTTTCATTCCCAGATGGGTATAGTTGATGCGTGACAATATCAACGTATGGGGCGAGCGCATCAAGTTCATATGGTTTGTGTCCGGCTGTTGCATCGAATGACACAACCTTCAATTCTGGTGCAATCTTCTTAGTGTTTTCATAGATCTCCTTTTGAAACTCGCACAACCGCCGGTTAACCCACTTGCGGTATGCGATCCATGCAAATGGGTCCGATTCTTTCGCCGTGTCTGGGAAGCCATACTTGCCGTAGCCAAACTCTTTCTTGATGCTCTCTTCGACTTCTCGGATGAACGGGTAGGACTCCCTCATGGAGAAATTGAAATCGAGTCCCTTATTTATGGCAATTTCAAATAGTTCGTCCCAGGAGTAGATGCCCCAGAGGTACTTGCGGTACTGCTGTACGGTGGCTTTGAGGTCGTCAAGGTATGCCTTTGTACATCGTGGATCAAATATATAAGGCATTCCGTCCAGCGCAGGCGCTCCTTGTTTTGCGGCCTGGCGAAAGTCCGGTTCCAACAATGCTTTGAACCCATACTTATCCGCCATGTTTTGGAATGTTTCTGATTTCAGCGTCTGCGTTTGTACGATGGGCATCAGTTTCTTTGTAGCGAGTTCTTCGAATGCTTCTTCGTAGGAGTACCTAAGCCCGTATTCCTTCGCAAATGCTCGTAATTCCGCTTCATTGCCACTGTGGAACCAGTATATCGCACCGTTCTTTTGGTCTCCCGGCGCATTGGATGAAAGCAATTGCTCAAAAAGCGGATCTTCTAGCTGCCAGACACGGGGCTTCGGAGGAACTGCAGCGGAGGGGTTCGTTGCGGACATTACTAACTTTCCGTTCTCGAGAACTTTCAGAGTGAAGACCTCATGAGGGTTCCCAGAGGGCGTGTACGGGAGTTTGAGTAGACTTGTTTGACCACGGGGCACGTTGATATTCCCTTCTGCAAGCGTGCGTTGCTTTTGATCGAGGCTTGATTCCAAGATTGCCGAGATGACGCGCTTATCTTGGGCAGAATTGGATATCTCCAGTTCGAGCACGTTTTCTCCGCCAAACAGGTTGTCTGAGTCTAGGTTACCCCAGGTCAACAGTTTGATGCCGAAGTCATCTCCTCCAAGTACCGCATGTCCGAAATTGTTTGGTCGAATAAACCCCCCAGGGGTGTTGGACCACGCACTGAGTTCGCGGGGTGGCATACGTTTTTGCCTGCAGATATTGAGTCCCCACACGAGACCTGGCACGGGCTGAACGCCAAGCGCTTTGAAAGGGATTGCAAGTTCGGCAACCCATGCACCTCCCACCACAGACGTCTTGACCTGAGCATCTGACGTCCACGCAGTGTCTTCGCGGTCGTCAAATATCCGTCTCGCGTCTGCGACTGTGCCTATTGTGTTCACGGCGATGTGAAATGCTGTGCGGTGGTTGTGCTGAGTATCAAGGAGCAATTCGATGCAGTCGTCCCGCCACACAGGTCCGTCATGCTCCTTAACCTCGCTGACCAGTTTGTCCGCATATATGTCATGGCACTTGACACCTACGTAGAGGTAATCAGAATCGTAGAGCAAGAAGGCTTCAGTGTCCCAAGCCACAGTTTTACCAGTTTCTATGTTCTTGAATTGTCGAAGCAACGCTCCCTTTTGCCAGACTGGGTCGGAGAGTGTGCCAGTTAGGGTAGGTCCTTTTTCAACACGCGGGATGACGACCGTGACCGTACCCTTTGCTCCGTACTGGCTCGCAAAACCTCGTACCAGGGTTGCAATAAGGATTGCACACGCGAGGCTTGTTTTGGTCATGAGTTCTTCGGCCTCCAAGACACTAAGTAGTGAAGACACTAGATTATTAGCGGTTCGGGCTCTGAACTCCTGCGAATCGTGGGTGCGACTTGTTTGCGGTGGCCTTATGTTTTTCGCTGGCAGTGGACCTAGGCGCAGAATGCCTAACCGGAGATATCACGGATGTATGTTTCACCACAAGAGAAATCTGACTGAAGAAGTACGGGCGGAAACAATAGGAGACTAGCGGCAAAGGAGATCAGAAGCAGGTAAGCAGAAATACCTTGCGGCCGGAGGAGGGCGAGACTCTGAAGCGGTGCCTGAAAATAGGGCAAGAAATAAACATTATGACACGTGGGTTGACCTGTCATAAGTCACACCGGGTCTGGTTGAGCATCTGGATCCTGGGTGAGGTTCAAGGGGATATAGGTATAGATTGAGTACTGGTATATTAGGTTTGCTCGCTTTACAGGCGGCCTGCCAGCATGATATAATTCGATGGCATGAGAATCGCGATCGGCTCCGACCACGCTGGGTATTGGTTAAAGGAAGAGATTGTCCGTTATCTCAGTGAAAGCGGTTACGATTTCAGAGATTTCGGAGCGTACAGCGCAGAGCGGTGTGACTACCCGGATATTGGGCTAGCAGTTGCAGAGGCAGTGGCTAGAGGTGAATACGACCGGGGCATACTCATTTGTGGCTCAGGGATTGGAATGTCAATCACGGCAAATAAGGTTCCCGGGATCCGCGCTGCTTTGTGTAACGATGTCTACACTGCGGCGGTTTCGCGTTCTCACAACGATTCCAACGTATTGACATTTGGTGAACGCGTAGTTGGCGTGGGTGTGGCCCTGGAAGTCGTTCGAACCTGGCTTTCCACGGAATTCTCGGGCGAAGGCAGGCATGCAAATCGCATCGAGAAAATCAGAGAGATCGAGAAAAAGTATTGCAAAGGAGTGAATTGATATTGGCGGCGCTTGAAGTCAAGATTGCAAACCCGTTGTTCGCAGCGCCCTTATCCGAAGTTGATCCAGAGGTAGCCGAGGCAATAGAACTAGAAAAAGAGCGCCAGAACAACAAACTCGAGATGATTGCTGCGGAAAACTTCGTAAGTAGGGCTGTCATGGAAGCTGCTGGCAGCGTAATGACAAACAAGTATGCGGAAGGCTATCCAGGCAAGCGGTGGTACGGCGGCTGCGAGTTTGTAGATATCGTCGAGCGACTGGCCATCGAGCGTGCTAAAGAATTATTCGGTGCAGAGCATGCTAACGTCCAGCCCCATGCTGGTGCTCAGGCAAATATGGCTGTCTATTTTGCATTGATGAACCCAGGGGATACGTATATGGCCATGAACCTTGCGCACGGTGGGCACCTGACTCACGGCAGTCCGGTGAACTTTTCCGGGAAACTATACAGAGTTGTGCCATATGGTGTGAGCCGGGAAACTGAATTGCTCGATTATGATGACCTGCTGCGGATGGCAAGGGAAACGAGACCCAAGGTGATAATGGCGGGTGCAACGGTCTACCCCAGGATTATTGATTTTGGGAAGATGAGGGAAATCGCGGACGCGGTGGGCGCGCATCTGGTTGTAGATATGGCGCATATCGCCGGTCTTGTTGCCGCCGGAGAGCACCCATCGCCTGTGCCATATGCGCACGTGGTAACCACCACGACGCACAAAACACTACGCGGACCCCGGTCGGGTATGATCTTGTGCAAGAAAGACTATGCCGAAATGATAGATAGGGCGGTTTTTCCGGGTATGCAAGGCGGTCCGTTGATGCATATAATCGCGGCAAAGGCGGTGGCGTTAAAGGAAGCAATGACACCTGAGTTCAAGGCGTATCAGCGTCAAATCCGACTTAATGCAGCGGCGTTGTCTGAGTCCCTACTGGAACGCGGTCAGAGGCTTGTTTCCGGTGGGACGGACAATCACTTAATGCTCGTCGACCTTACGCCTCTAGGTATAACCGGGAAACAAGCCCAGGAGATATTGGACAGTGCGGGAATAACTGCCAACAAGAACACCATTCCTTTTGAGACGCGGTCACCGTATATTGCAAGTGGATTAAGACTGGGTACGCCAGCCCTCACCACAAGGGGTATGAGGGAGCCCGAAATGCGGTTGATCGGAGGTCTAATAGATGACGTACTCAGAAATCCAGACGATGCAGTGATTCGGGAGCGGGTGCGAGGAACTGTAGATGAACTCTGTCAACAGTTCCCGCTCTACGCTTAAGTTGGAGCATTGCTGGTGACGCGAGCAGGAAATTGTCATCATGGATTGACTGGCGCACGCACTCGGAGGAGATGCCAAGGGGAAATATGACTTCGCGGAAGGATATACGACCAGATTGGGACCAATACTTCTTGCAAGTCGCGCAGGTTGTGGCTAAGAGGTCCACCTGCCTTCGGCGTCAGATCGGTGCCGTAATTGTTCGTGAGCGTCGAATCCTTGCGACAGGATACAATGGCGCTCCTTCGGGACTTGCACACTGTTTGGATATTGGGTGTCTGCGTGACCAACTTGGCATTCCATCTGGTACGCGCACGGAGCTCTGTAGGGCGTTGCACTCAGAGATGAATGCAATCATCCAGGCGGCACAGCATGGAGTGTCAACAAAGGGTGCAACGTTGTATTGTACACACCAGCCTTGTAGCGTGTGTGCCAGAATGTTGATTAACGCCGGCGTGCGGCGGGTAGTCTATATAGGCGAGTATCCAGATGATTTTACGCAGCAAATTCTTCGCGAGGCGGGCATTGAACTAGTTCGTTACACTGAAGACCTTGTTCCGGAATCTGAGGCGGTGGTACGCTAATGGGCGCGCATTGGCACTTGCTTGCATTTGTTATATCTGTGGTGATAGCGTATCTTCTTACACCGTGGGTTCGGCGTCTTGCAATAGCACTCAACGTAATGGACAAGCCGGGAGGACGGCGCATCCACACGAGACCTATACCTCGATGGGGCGGGATTGCTGTATACGCCGCTTTTACGCTGACGCTGATCTTGATTTCCAAAATCGGCGGTAGGTTTTATCCAGACATCCGTCTCAATACAGAGATGATGGGGATAATCATCGCGGGTGCTCTCTTGGCGACAATTGGCTTAATTGACGACGCGAAAGAAATGTCTGCTGCCTTGCAAGTGCTTGGTATCTTGACCGCCGCGGTTGTCCTCATGGGATTTGGAATCTGCATCCAGTTTGTGACAAATCCTTTTGGTGAGGAACTCATATGGTTGAAGTGGGCGGCATATCCGGTGACTTTTCTCTGGATCTTTGCTCTCACCAAGTCCATGGATCTAATGGATGGTCTAGATGGTCTGGCTGCAGGAATAGGGGCGATAGCCTCAGGGTTCCTTGCGATTATGGCTTACTATAAGGCACAGCCTGCCGTGGCTCTGATGGCTGCGGCTTTGTCGGGCTCTTGTGTCGGCTTTCTGCGATTCAACTTTAATCCTGCAAAGATTTTCATGGGAACCGTCGGTAGCCAGTTTGTCGGCTTTGCGCTGGCGGCAATATCCATAGTTGGGCTTTTCAAAGTTGCGGCGGCTGTTGCTATTGCAATTCCTGTTCTCGTATTTGGCGTTCCAATTTTCGACGCGGTCTTCGTCGTCTGGCGGAGATTTGTAGAGCGGCGACCCATTCATATGGCCGACAAAAGCCACATCCACCATCGGCTCCTTCGCAGGGGACTCTCGCACAAGGAGACCGTGATATTCATTTGGGCAATGTGCTTTATTCTTGGTGGTACGGCACTGGCAATTATTATGTCTAACCGGTAGAATTGTTAAGCAAGCGGAGGTCATAAGTGCCGGTAAAGGTTATGACAGTGTTCGGCACCAGGCCGGACGCCATCAAGATGTGCCCCGTCGTGCTGGAACTTCAGAAGTTTCCGGAAAAGGTAGATCTCGTGGTTGCGGTTACGGGACAGCACCGTGAGATGCTTCATCAGGTTCTTGACATATTCCGGGTAAAGCCGAAATATGATCTGGACATAATGAGGTCGAAGCAATCATTGGCGGAGATCACCATACGTTCCCTCCAGGGGCTCGAGCAGATTATCCTCAAGGAACGACCTGATATTGTGCTTGCCCAGGGAGACACAACGACTACATTTGCCGCCTGTCTGGCAGCCTTCTACAACAAAGTTGCCATCGGGCATGTCGAAGCAGGACTTCGCACCGATAATAAATATGATCCGTTTCCCGAGGAGATAAACCGCCGGCTGACTACAGTACTTGCAGACATTCACTTCGCGCCGACACCGGCTGCAAAAAAGAATTTAATGGCCGAGGGTGTGCCGGCAAACCGAATCTACGTGACTGGCAACACTGTGATCGATGCTCTTCTTTCGGTGGCAGGGCAGCCATGGACATTTACTGACCCGGTGCTGGCAGAAGCGGGTTCAGATGGGCGGCGGATGATCCTGGTGACAGCACATCGCAGAGAAAACTGGGGGGAGCCGATGGCTTCGATTTGTCGGGCTATAAAGGAGATTGTGGAAAAGTTTCCGGATGTATTTGTGGTCTTCGCTGTCCACAAGAATCCCGTCGTTCGAGCCACGGTATTTCCTGCACTCGGGAAGCATGACCGCATTCACTTGATCGAACCGCCAGACTATGTCCCATTCGTGCATCTATTAAAGAAAGCGTACTTTGTACTGACCGATTCCGGTGGCGTTCAAGAGGAGGCGCCGTCTCTCGGCAAGCCAGTGCTTGTTATGCGAAATACTACCGAGCGTCCCGAGGGTGTGGAGGCTGGGACGGCAAAACTGGTGGGTACGACGAGCGAAAAAATCTTCCAGGAAGCGCACGAACTTTTGACAAATCCTGATACATATAACTCTATGGCGAAGGCTGTGAACCCTTATGGCGATGGGCATGCCTCTGTTAGAATAAGAGAAGCCTTGTTTGGACACTTTGGCTTGAGTTGAGAAAAATCTGTGAGTACGAAGAGTCGTGCTGAAAGCATATTCGAACTTGTGTGGGGCGTAGGCATTCGCATAGTGGTGCGGATTGCCCTTTGGCTGGGTCTTGCCTACTTCTTGTGGCGGGCGCGCTCGGTCTTAACGGCTGTCCTGATTGCGGCAATCTTAACTTACGCTATGCTTCCCGCAGTTGATTACCTGTGCTCCTATCGGATTAGGGGCATGCGCATGCGCACACAGCGACTCATAGCGACCACTCTTGTATTTGTGCTCCTCCTCGCCGCGTCAGCAGGATTTGCAATGGCGTTTGTTGTGCCAATAAAAACTGAGATGGTGGGTTTGAAAACGACTCTCAAGTCCTCGGGCGAGCAGGTTTCGAGCATGTTCGAAGGTCTAAGCAAATGGTACAGTGAACTCCCGGACGACGTTCGCCAATTGATTAGTGACCAGAATCTGGTGCAGATAGGCAGAGATGCAAGCAGGTGGGTGACCGACCTAGTCAGAAGGACTTTCAATTGGGTTTCTCACCTTGTGGACATTATCATCATCCCCGTTTTAGCGTTTTACTTCACACTTGGAAGCAAGACACTGAAACGCGAGTTTGTGGCGCTCGTGCCACGCCGGCGATTGCGCGAAGTGCTTGCGCTTCTGCATGAGATCAACTGTATTATGCGAAGTTACGTAGTGGGTCAGATAATACTTTGCCTGATTGCCGGTCTAGTAGTCGCCGCAGTGCTTAGTTGGACAGACATCAAGTATGTTTTCATTTTGAGTCTGTTTGCAGGGATCAGCCGCGCAATCCCGATTGTCGGTCCCATAGTGAGTGGCATGCTAATAGTTTTACTGGGTCTAGCGAAGTCTCCCTGGCTGGGCTTGAACCTTTTCTTTGTGTTGGTCGTCCTGCATTTTGTGGAGAGCAAGTTCATCATGCCAATACTGATCGGTGACCGAATGAATCTGCACCCAGCCCTGATATTGATATTCATTTTGATTGGTTACCAATTTTTCGGAATAGCAGGTATGTTCCTGGCGGCCCCTGTCGCGGCAATTTTGAGGGTTGTGGTTCGGTTCTACGTCATTAAGCCACCAAGGTTCCATATGTGGGGGTTGAGTGGACAAAGGCGGACCGCAGGACACAAGAGGAATGCGGTGGAAGAAACACAACCTTTGACCGACTCGCAGGGGAGTGAAACCGCCATCGGAGGATAAACAGCATCTTCCTAGGAAGGGTCGTTATTGCATATTCTCGAGGCTTTAGTACTTGGCTTCATCCAGGGTCTAACAGAATTCATCCCAATTAGCAGTTCTGCTCATCTTGCTGTCATTCCTTGGCTGTTTGGTTGGCAGACTCCGGGACTTGTGTTCGACGTTGCGCTACATTTGGGCACGCTTTTTGCCTTGTTTTCTTACTTTTGGCGTGAGTGGTATGAAATGCTTGCACCGTACCTCGGTAAGCGGGGTCACAAGTCGGGCGTCAAGACGGGCGAGACAATGCTTCTGTGGCCAATAGTGCTGGCGTGTATTCCAGCGGCTATTTCCGGTATGGTTTTTGAAGATACAGTCGAAGAAGCGGTCCGCACGAGACCACTGATCATAGCAATCTTGATGATTGGATTGGGTGTGTTGTTGTTTGTGGCCGACCGTATTGGCAGGCAGCGAAGGTCGTTGCATGAAGTCCGACTGAGCGACTGGTTGGTGATAGGGTTGGCGCAATCGCTTGCAATTTTTCCGGGCGTGTCCCGTTCGGGAATAACAATAACCGCAGGGCTTCTCTGTGGGCTCGAAAGAGAATCTTCCGCCAGGTTTTCATTCCTTTTGGGCGCCCCGATAATTCTTGGAGCAGGCATCTACAAACTAAGGGATCTTTTCACAATTGGGTTGCCTCCCGGCGAAATCCTTCCTTTCATACTCGGGGTAGTCGCGGCGACACTCGTTGGATATATCTGTATCGGTTTCTTGCTCGCATATCTCAAGAAGCGAAGCGTTGGTATCTTTGTGGTTTATCGGATTCTTTTCGGAGTGTTTCTAATCGCCATGGTCTGGCTGAGAGGATAACTCCCTGTATTGTGTGCGGCATAAATTACCAATGCTTTCTGACTGGTATGCCTGCTGCTGCCAATTCTGCCTTGATATCAGCGATCTTGTATTCACCAGTGTGGACCATGCTCGCGATGATTGCGGCATCTGCACACCCTTGTTTGAAGACGTCAATGAGGTGTTGTGGGGTACCTGCTCCTCCGGAGGCGACAACGGGAATCCTGACGTTAGTCGCTATCAAGCGTGTCAAGGCAATTTCATAACCAGCGCGTGTGCCGTCCGCATCTACTGAGTTCACAACAATTTCGCCCGCTCCAAGGTCCTCGGCTCTTTTTGCCCATTCCAGCGCATCGAGCCCGGTTCGCTGGCGAAAGCCACGTATAGTGATCTCGTATCCGCTAGGAAACCTGGGATCTTCCGTTCTCACTGGGTCCATTCCAAGCACAATACATTGTCTGCCGAATGCTTTTGCTCCCTCTGATATAATTGATGGGTTTTCTACTGCTAAGGTATTTACAGATACCTTCTCTGCGCCTGCAAGAAGAACTTGATACATGTCTTCCAGATTTCGAATTCCTCCGCCTACCGCAAATGGTATATGAATCACCCGAGCAACCTCGCGAACCATTTGGATGTCAATTGGTCTCCCTTCTGCAGACGCGGTTATGTCGTAGAAGACGAGTTCATCGCAGCCGCCTTCGCTGTATTCCACAGCCATTTCGACGGGATCTCCCAGGTCCACGTTGTTTTGAAACCTCACGCCCTTAGTGACTTTTCTGTTTCGCACGTCAAGACATGGGATTATTCTTTTGGTCAACATGTTCCGTCCCAATTAGTAAAGTTTTCGAGCAATTTCAAGCCGATACGTCCGGATCGCTCGGGATGAAACTGCGTGGCAAACAGGTTCCCATTGCCAATGACAGATGCAAACCGAATGCCCGCATACTCGGTTTCTGCGAGAATGTGGGTCTCGTCCGTAGGTGATGGATAGTAACTGTGTACGAAGTAGAATTCGCTGCCGCTCTCTATGCCCTCAAATAGCGGATGTCTGCGTCTGAACTCCACTGCATTCCACCCCATGTGGGGGATCTTGCACAGCGGGTCAGGTGGCCGAAAGAGTTTTACTTTTCCAGGTACAAGACCGATGCACTGTACGCCGCCATCTTCTTCAGAAAACTCAAGTATGACCTGTGTACCCAAGCAGATGCCAAGGAAAGGCACACCTTGTGCTGCAACTGTCCTCAACGGCTCTACGAGTCCAAATTCTTTGAGATTGCGCATAGCTTCTCCTGCGGCGCCTACCCCGGGGAACACTACACGCTCAGCGGAAAGTATCTTCATCGGATCCCTGGTGATTTCACAATGTGCTCCTATGTATTCAAAGGCGAGCCGCACACTTGTCAGGTTTCCCGCATTATAATCAATCAGTGCAATCATTGGACTCTTGACTCCTCAACTCTTGGACAAGCGCAGTGACTAGTCTCTGGGTGCTCTGTGCAAGGTGCAAACTTTAGAGGGCGCCTCCTCGACTCTGTATCTTCTTTGTATCGTCTCTGGGCAATAGATGTTGGCCAGTTTTCCTGAATCAACACAAATCGTTACAGTGACATACCGCTCTGGTGCAGGTGTAGGTGTTGGTTCAATGCCAGGTGTTCCAGGCGTTTTAGGTGTCGGAACAGGTTGCGCAGCCGGTTGTGGAGACGCACCGGAGGTTTGAGGCATTGGTGGCGGCGCTGCTTCGGGGCGGTGTATAGGACATTCGGTTAGCGGTTGCGTACCTGGTTCAAAGGGTACCTCGTAGGAACTTGGGCAAGCTGGGGTTGCAACAAGACCGCTTTCAGTACATATTCTGACCATCACCTTGCCGGCCATCGGTGCTGGTTCCGGTTCCTGACGCCTTCTTTCTCTGGGGCGTTCATGGCGACCCTCGCGCCAGTTTTCGCTTACAATGCTATTCTCCTGGTGTTCCTTTTCATATATCTTTAGTGCGCGGAGCATAAATGCCGCCCAGGGTGGGGCACAAGCGCTTGCACCATAGGCTCGCCTCATTGGTGAGTAGTCATCGTTTCCCATCCAGATTGCAGTCGCCAGTTCGGGCGTGTATCCGATAAACCATACGTCGCGGTGGTCGCTTGTCGTGCCAGTCTTCCCGTGCGCGTTCGGGACTACTGCTACCGCACGTCCTGTACCGCTGGTCACCACTGCTCGCAGTAGATCGCTCATTGTTTCTGCTGTCTGCCGGCTAAGGACTTGCCTCACGTCTGGAGCGTATCGCTTTATAATCCCACCTTCTCCATCAGTGATCGTGGTGACTGCCATTGGTTCGGCGCGCGCCCCGCCGGTAGCAAAAACCGAGTATGCCGATACCATCTCCAATGGTGTTACTGAGGAGGTTCCCAGCGCAATACTGAGCGTCCGATCTAGGGGCGACTTTATACCGAGTATCCGTGCGTATGTGATGACTTGGTCCACTCCCACTTTTTCTGCCATCCTGACCGCGCACACGTTTATGGATTGAGCAAGGGCGTTGCGCATATCGTATGAGCCACCATACCTACCATTGGCATTCTTGGGGATCCATGGCTTATTCCCGTATCCCTTATATACTACGCGGGCATTTGATATGCGATAACTCGGATCGTACCCGTTATCAATCGCTGCTGTGTAGACGAATACCTTAAAGGCTGACCCTGGTTGTCGGCGGGCTTGCACCGCACGATTGAACTGGTCCTTGCTAAAATCTCTGCCCACTCCGCCGACCATTGCTTTGATGTGACCGTTTTGGGGATCAAGACATACGAGAGCTCCCTGGTGGATGTTCATATACTTGGCGCGTTCCACGCCTTTCCTCAACTCTTCTTCGGCGGCCTGCTGCATTTCATAATTGAGGGTTGTATGAATGACAAGTCCGCCTTTGTATATCAAATCTGCGCCCAAGTCCCGGGTAACCTGTCTGAGGACGTACATCACAAACCATGGTGCCTTATATTTGGCCAGTCCGCCGCGCTTCAATCCCACAAGGCGCACTGGTTCTTCTTTTGCTTGATTGCATTGTTCAGGTGTGATATAGCCAAGTTCGGTCATTCTATCAAGTACGGTATTTCTTCGGCGGATCGCTGCTTGAAGATCTTCATATGGAGAGTAAGCCGAGGGTTTTCGTGGGAGACCTGCGAGCAAAGCGCACTCTGCCAGCGTCAGGTCTTTCGCGTTCTTGCCAAAGTAGACTTTTGCTGCTGTCTGAACCCCATATGCTCCGCTTCCGTAGTAAACTTCGTTGAGGTATAGTTCCAGTATCTGCTCTTTCGAATAGTGGCGTTCTATCTCAAGGGCTAGGACAATCTCTTGAAGTTTTCTGGATAGTCGCTTCTGCCGAGTAAGGTAGATATTGCGTGCCAGTTGCTGGGTTAGTGTACTCCCACCTTGCGAGAAGCTACGCGTTCGTAAATCCTCCACCAAAGCCCGGGCCATGCCCCTGATATCTATTCCGCAATGCCTATAAAACCGAGCATCTTCAATGGCAATGGTGGCGTTTTGGAGGTCTTTGGGGATATCTGTGATTGGTACGATCTCGCGGTTTTCCTCGTAAACTTTGGCAAGGAGGACACCATCGCTGGAATAGACTTTGGTTGCCTCGGTGGGACGGTACTGACTGATGTCCGCTCCGGATGGCAAGACCCTGGAGACACTTATGAATGCCCCGGCCATGACCCCTAGGATAGTACCAAGGACCAGCAACAGTAAGATTTGCGCATAAATCAACAAACGCCTCAGCCAGCGGTCTCGCGAACGCAGATTGGCTCGGCTGATCCTTCTAACCCTGGGCATGTAATACGCCTCCGACGCTGAGATTATATTGTTCGGGACTCCACATTGTCAAGAAGAAGCCGGGTTCAGACGAATGCACTTTGCGTTGACTTTCTCCCATTAGTATTTACGCTGTTAGTAGGATTTTTGTATCCTGCCGGGTATTCGGGAACAAAGAAGGTGCATTACCAGTTCATCAGTTGTAGGCGCAATCAAGGCGCAGTGGAGATCAAAGTACCAGGTCTCGCGAGCAGATTGTGTGGAGATGAGGAGGCTTTGGAAGCAGAATTTGCTTCGAGTAGCGAGTGCGATGAGTCCTTGTAAGAAGACGCATCGCACTGTAACCTTCTCCTAAGCCCGGTGAGACAGTTTTGGGGTTGGCTTGGCATGTCTTCCCAAAGCTTTGATCCTTGGTATGCGCTTCCTATTATGACCGCGGGTATCATGCTCTCATAAGAATTGCACGTTGGCGTAATCTCAGGGCATGGAAGGACAATTCGCATCCTTGACTTTCACTGGTGACAGGAGTAGAATGGTCGTAGAAAAACTTAAGGCGCAGCAACCGTGTGCTTGCGCCCATGCGAATTTGGTGCCGAAGAGGGGAGTTGAACCCCTACACCCTTGCGGGTACATGGTCCTGAACCATGCGCGTCTGCCATTCCGCCACTTCGGCATGCATTCAAAAAAAGTATAGCAAAGCCGCCCAGCGCTGTCAATCATTTTTGCGTGGGTGTGTATTATTTTTGGAGACAGCGACTCTGTGATTGTTACTGTAACACCAAATACTGCGGTTGACAAGACTTATACTGTAGAGAATTTCACCATAGACCGAGTTCATCGCCCATCGGAATGGCGGATCGTTGCAGGCGGCAAGGGCATAAACGTTGCCCGCGTTTACAAGGAACTCGGCGGTGAGGCGATTTCGACAGGTTTCGTTGGGGGGCACAATGGTGACTTCATACTCGAGTCTTTACGTGCCGAAGGGCTCAAGGCGGATTTTGTGCGTACAAAGGGAGAATCAAGGGTCTGTATCGCAATTCTGGATCCCGTAAACAGGACGCAGACGGAATTGAATGAAATAGGTCCAGAAATAAGTTCCGACGAATATGAGCGCCTGAAACTCAAGTTCGAGAGTCTAGTTCCGGGCACGGAATTTGTTGTTCTGTCTGGCAGCACACCGCCCGGCGTGCCTGATACTATTTATCGTGAGATGATAGAGATTGCTAGGCGGTATAATGTTCCCTGTCTGCTCGACGGGAATAACGCACCTTTGAGAGAGGGGCTCAAAGCACTTCCGAGTATAGCGAAACCGAATATTCACGAACTCTCTGCCATCGTTGGTCGGCAACTGGGAACGATTGAAGAAGTAGCCGAAGCGGCAAACGAGTTCGTGTCACAGGGCATAGATATAATGGTGGTTACTCTGGGGCGCGACGGAGCACTGGCTGCCACCAAGGAGGCTACCTGGAGAGCCAAGTCTCCGGAAATAAAATTCGTGAGTGCTGTAGGATCAGGCGACGCACTGGCTGCAGCAGTCGTATATGCATTAGGGAACGGCAGATCACTGGAAGAGGCTTTGCGGTTGGGGACAGCTGCCGGAGCCGCAAATGCGATGACATACGGCGCCGGCTTTTGTAGCAAGGAAGACATTTACCGGCTCGCCGAACAGGTGGAGATGGAGAGAATCTAGTAACAGGAGGGTGCGATGGGTTCCATACAGTTTCCGGAAATCGTCGTAATCATGCTGTTGGCGCTTCTAGTGTTCGGCCCCAAGAAACTTCCAGAGATCGGACGAACATTAGGCAAAACCATACGTGAACTTCGTAAGGCTGCAAGAGAGTTCTCTTCTTCCGTTGAAGAGATGACCTCTATTGATGACAACGACTCCTAGACGAAGAAAGGACAAAGGTGGAGAAATGATAGGGTGGAATGAAGCATTGCCGATAGTGTTGCTTATCGTGGTACTTTTCGGAGCGAAAAGGTTACCAGAATTAGGTAGAGCACTGGGACAAGGAATTAAGGAGTTCAAAAAGTCCTCAAAAGGATTGCTTGACGACGAGGAAGAACAGCAAGAAAGCAAAACTGAGGACGAGTCCTGACCTGATTCGCGGGTTTGACATCACCCATGGACCGGTGTATACTCAAGACGAGTTTTAACGGCACATGTCGAAAAGAGGTGGGCATAGGTGAGCGGGTTCCAGGTGTTTCTCACAGCGGTACAGTTCATAAGTGCAATTATTCTCATTGTCCTGGTAATGCTACAGACCACAAAGAGTGAAGGTCTGACAGGAACAATTGGAGGCAAGGCATCTGCAACCTTCAAGGGCAAGCCGGGACTTGACGAAAAACTTGCAAATCTGACAAAGTGGGCTGCTATTGGGTTTGCGGCCGCGAGTGCGCTTCTATACTACCTGAGTATTCATCCCAAGGCATAAGAAAGCCTCGATAACGAAAAGGTAGGCCATCCACTCAAGCGTGGATGGCCTTTATTGCTTGTTGGCAACTGTGCCTGCGAGGGAACCACCCATCACAGGATGTTCATGACTGTCGTGCATGTAGGGGATAAACACAGAAAAAAAAATTGCGCCTGGTTCGCCATGGGATTCGGGCACACGAAAACAGAGGGTGAATGGAACCTTCAGCGTTCTGTAATCGTATTCAAAAATAGAGTCTGCTGACCTGCGGAGAAAAATTAAAAAGAGATTCAGGAAAAACTTGCAATTGTTGGCAGGATAGGTTATAATACAGCAGGTTATTTGCAGACGAAACACATACCGCACGCCGCAAGCCCGGGCGTCGAAGGCTAGCAGAATCAGGCCGCTCGGGTCGCGGCCAGAAGAGGAAGCAGCAATCATGAGTATGACCAGAGATGCCTATGCCAAGCAGGTGCTGCGCATTGCCGAGGCGACGCTTTACCGAAACGAGACCTCCATCTGTCCTCACGATGGCTGCTCCGAGGTGCTCCAGGTTATCCGTGGCTTTGCCCAGAAAACACGCTCGATAGTATGTCCCGTACACGGCACAATTTTCAAGGAGCAAGAGCACGAGCCATTCTCTGACCTCGATTGGGAAACGGCCGAGGAGAGAGCTGCCCAGAATCGTCTGGAAGAGGATTGGGAGGAAGAGGAAGAAGAGGAAGAGTTCATTCCCGACTTCGAAGACGAAGATTTCGACGATTAGGATTGTCCTCAGAACGTGCGCAGGATCTGTTCGCAGCCCGCTTCGAATGAAAAGCGGGCTGTTTGCATTCTTGGGCGGTCTCAACATCGCCTTGTGTCATTGGTGCAATAGTGCCTTTCCAGCGGCTTTCTGAGTCGCTGAAAAGGTGAGAGAAGTAAGCGTCAGCATTTACATTTTCCCAGTCGAACCGCTTAAAAGCCCACAAGGTTGATGTCGAGACTGATTTCATCGAACCGTTTCCGCCATGTCAGTTTAGGTTCGAGGCAATGTATGACTTTGGAAAATGAGACTTCATAGTCAAAGAAATGATTTTGCTCCAAGTCATACCTTCCGCCTAGTCCTATACCCCAACTCCCCATGCGGAATCTGAGTTCGGAAGCGAGTTCGTTTTTAATTTCGACCGCGTCAAATTGAAATGGGGTGGATCCGCCCACCCAGTGTTTTGCATAGGTTAATGAAGCATATGAATCTTTGCCCAGTGATTTCATCACAGAGAGCCCAAGTCCTAAGTCGGTGTAGGTTTGTCCGGACTCATAGGTAGACTGGCGAAGGGTTATTGCGGGCGATAGGAGTGCGTTTCTACCCAAAGAAGTCGGTCTTGCCCAAGCAGCGCTGCGGAAATCGAGCCGACATGACTTGATATGACCAGGTTCCTCTATGAAGTAACCAGCGCTGAACTGTCCGAAATAACTGGCAGGACGCTGGGGATTCATTCGTTGCTCAGGGCGCAACAACTGTCTTACCACGCGCTCAGGAGCATCTGCATCATAAACTTGTCCTTCCAGGTCTTGTGAGACGAAAGCATACCCAATTTCTGGTAGGCGCGACACTAGTGAGTTGGTGGCTGTGCCGCCATAGCACGGCTGACGGTAAACCAAATTGAGAATAATCGGTTTTCCGGCGATTTGGCGATATTCAAGTCCTCCCTGGAACACCTGTCGGGTGGACATTATGACATTGAGTGTTCCAGATGTCGAATCACCTCGAGAGAGTTGGAATCTGTAACCAGCGTGAAGCCCATATTTGCTACTCAGCCCAATTCGTGGAAGATCAAAGTGCCTTCTTTTGCGTTCGCCCAGCCTTATCGAGTATTTGGGAATTCTTATTATTCGGGTCCCAAATAGGAAAATCTCTGCGTTGCGTGCAGTAAGTCTTTGCCCTGGCAGTATGGTCAATTCCTTTGCCGACAAGTAATAATGTGGGTTCTGACGGTCGCAGGTCGTGAAGCGCGATTGGGTTAGTACGTATCGGGCACCCTCTGAGGTCAGCCTTTTGCCTCGGAAGTAGATCCCATCTGCGCTGCCGGAAGCATCCTGCGCACCAGCGGCACCTGTTATGAAGTTGTACGAGAAAGACTGCCCCTCTAGCGTTCGTTCGCCCTGCCGAAAAACAACATTGCCATCTGCAGTAACGTCACCGGACCGCACGTTTCCGGTGACCGAATTCGCTGTTATTACGATGTCACCGTACCTGACATGGACGTCTCCACTTGCCGTGAAATTTTCGGTTTGGAACTCGTATTCCGTGAGATCCGCAAGGACCTGAAGTTCTGTTGCTTCTTCGTCTGCTATAGCCCGTATCATGCAGAGGATCAAGACCGTAAAGGCAAACAAAACTTTCTGAGAAGCAAACATTGCCAGGAGTTGCGTGATTTTCGATTGTGATTCATGAGAATGCGCAGTCGTTTTCTCTGGTAGGCAACGCGCCTTGGGAATTGAAGGGTCGGATTTGTTATCAGGCATATAGCGGTTAACGACTCTAACTGTAGTCAATGCTGATCTCTCGTTCCATTTCATCGCGAGTTGGAGGTTCAGTTCGGTATCCCATGCTCTTTCTGAAGAGTTCGTCATCGTACGTACGCGTTTGAATGACAACTGGCATGGGCACCGCATGCCCGATTACGAGGGCTTGCTGTTTACTGTCAAGACTTGCTAGTACTCCCCTCAGGCTTTGCGCATTGCTCACTCCAGTGAGTACCGCGTCTATGTCTCTTTCCTCGTTGAGCAAACAGGTGATTCGTGTTCCCACTTGAGATAGGACTTCCGGGTCGATGCCTGAAGGTCTCTGATCCACCACAAGTAGCGTGACATTGTACTTGCGCATTTCTCGAGCAATTGTTCCGAAGATCGTTTGCCGAGACAGAGCGGGGCTGAGAAACTTGTGTGCTTCCTCGATGGTTATAACTAGTGGGATAGGCTTAGGACCCCGCTCTCCCATCCATTCTTCAGTCAGCCTGACATATGTCTCGTGAATTCTTCTCGTAAGGATGTTTGCAACAAGCATGTATTCGAGAGGTCTGCTATGTTGTCCAAACTCAATCACGACATGTTTTCCGTCCGTCAAATAACTTATGATGCTTGAAACCGCGTCTGTTCCCTTTTCGTCCTCGTCTTTCGTGAGAAAGCCGGAGCAACTTTTTGCGAGCACATTGAGTTTGCGCTGGAGAGCCTCAAGCGACCTCTGGTGCACGTTGTACTGGGCACAGAAATCTTTGATGTCTTCCATGGACATACTTAGCAACTCATTGAACCATTTTGTATCGCCGAATTTTGTCACAAGCGGATAGCAGGTCTCAAGCGTGGTTGGAGTCAGGTTCAATTCTTCTTGAAGCAAGACGATGTCCTCGGGTGTAATTTGGCTGTATGGTATCCGAACCTCAAAGTCAACGGGCGCTCCTCGGCGCTTTGATGAATTGGGGTCAAGTGTGAAGACAGCCACACTGTCCTGGAAGTACTGCTTGAGACCGCGAACCTTAGGGCGCTGGGTATCTTCGACGTTTCCCTCCCAACCGTATTCGCTGTGCATGTCGAACACGAGGTTGACAGCCTTGCGGTTCTTGATAATTCCACAAAGCACAATCCTGGTAAGGAATGTTTTCCCGGTTCCAGATTTGCCGAATATTCCGTTGCTCCTTTCGACAAACCGCTCTAGGTTGAGACATACGGGCGTATCGTCCATGTCAATTGGTGTCCCGATGTGAAAGAACTTGTTATCAACGCGTTCATCGCCGAATATGCGATTCACATCTTGACTGTCGGCAGAGTAAACAAGGCTAAAATGACCTGGGATTGTCTTAACCGGACGCATATCTTCCTGCGATCCGATTGGAAGCATAAGCATAGGTCGGAGTTGTACGGTTCCGTACGTCGTTGTTCCACTCACTGCAAGTTTTAACAAAGCGTCATCCCTTTGCGGTGGGTTCTCGAGCAAGCCCTTTGCTGATGTTTCGAGGATTACATCTGTGATCATTGAGAAAAACTCGTTCTTTTCTCCTTGAACGACAACGAACTTGCCGGCACGTATGTCTTCGACTGAATTCTCAGGGTTCAATTTCATCTTGAGACCTTCGAGGAGTGAACCACTAACCACTTGTCCGATTTCCTGACGTTTTTGGCTGCTGGTTGTATCCATATCGCGGCTCACGATTCAAACCTCCTTATAACTGCTTGCAACAGTTCGTAGTCGTCTCTCATGAGTCTTGCGAGTTCTTTTGCTGCTTTGGCCTTGAACTCTGTTGCACGGTCTTCGTAAACTTGTGCCGCCTCGCGGATGCATGCGGCTAATATTTCCTCCGTTGGTGCATTTCGGAAGTTTGCAAGCGTTCTAAGAAAGTCAAATCTCGATGTCAAAACATAGATATCATCTGTTGTGCATGGGTAAACGAAGGAATGAATCCTGGGGGGGTGGGGAGGCAAATGCCAACGAATGCGCCCATTTTCTGAATAGCCTACCACAATTGCTCTGAATTCAGTCATCAGCAGCCACTCGGAAAGTTCCGGTTGTTCTTCTTTGAGTTGTTCTTCTTCCTTCCAGTATGCACGGCGCCGCGTTGTATCTGTGTTTGTAGTTGAGGCGTGGTAGACTACGCCGAAGATAGCCGGCGAGATGCGAACCGGCAGGTCTTCTTGCATTTGCGAATAACCACTACTTGGTTTAATTGCATTGGTCGCAAATGGATCTTCAATTGGGTCCTCAATGCCAGTCGAAATTGACGTCTGCTCATTGCTTTCCGATGAAAACAAATCTGCTTTCACGAAACTCCCGAACCTTGGTGGCGAGTGGAGTTCTCGACTCTCTGCGATGAACTCAATGGTACTTGACTCGATTATCTCGCCGATGTATAGGGGCACATTCATTGGTTTCATCCCGTACCTTTCGCAGAACCCATTTTGGATTCTAATAACCTTTTGAAATTCTTTTCAGGCTATGAGTGACTGGGACACCGTGTCTGATAAATGAGCGCTCAATCAATTCAAAGAATGCTTTTCGATCAGGTGCCTGGACAACCGCCCACTCGTGAGCCTGGGCTAATGCGACAGGATAGCCACGACCCTTTTGCGCCTGGTCCCAGCACACCGCATGTACAAGGTCAAGCATTTCGCGGTCCACTGCCACCCAGAGTGGAACCTCAACTCTTGTCACCTCGCGTCCTAGGTTCATATAGAATGTTCTTACGTCGTGCGTGCCATACTGCTTTAGGATATTTGAACTGCTGGTGAACAGGACGCTTCTTTGTCCCGGTTTTAGGATTCTCATAAACGTCATTGCATCCGTAAGTGCTCCGAGTGCATCGCACGGTTTCTGTTCGTCGCCCTGGCTGGGTATGTCACATTTTTCGCAATTCACTACACTGTTTGGGCAAAGCATGACCTTGAGTGCATTCACAAAATCCCTGCCGCCTGGGTCGCTAATATATCCTGCGATTGGTATGCGAAGGTCTTTGGCGATATCGAAGGTTTTCAAATATTCTCGAAGGGCACGCTCCCTGTAGTCCGGTGGGTCACCTTCAAGCGTCCACCTGATGAGGCTTCCGTCCCAGAGGGCTACTGCCGGCAAATCCTTTTCTGCTAGTCTGGGAAGTGCGTTGGCCAAGTGTGCACTTTCTGCGAGGGTGCGCTTCATAGAGAGAAGTTTGTCGGTTACCTGCACTCGCCGTCCTGCGTAGGTTTCATATAGTTCTTCGTCTTTGTAATACAACTGAGGCATTGTTTCCGCCCACGGTCTTTCGCCAACGCCATAAAACAGCGCAACTGCTGAAGTATTGATGAGGTAGCACAAAGCAATCTCGTGCTTACCAGGTCCGATTTGGGAGCCGTCCACTGCTAGGACCGCATGTCGCTTAGGACAGGATGGTAAGTCGTAGGTTTTGTCAGGTGGCTCGTCAAAGTTTGCAACAAGCCACGACGTTTTTGCAGTGTGGATCTTGGAGCGTGCTTCGTCGAAACTCGAATTGATTTCCGCGATAGTTTTAGAGGCGATGCAGAACTCGTCGCACCTGCCTGCGAGCGATTCCGCCCTGATACGTCCAAAATTGTCTATATGACGGGCGATCTTGCTTAGTTCGAGCATTGCCGACCGGTCCTAAATCGGGGCCGCAAAGTGTGGTTCCTTGGTCATAATATCAGGCCGTAGCATGATTGTCAACGAAGATATTGCGTTGGCGCACTGCGTCCGTACTCAGACCTGGTGAGACAAGTGGCTGAGATTCTGGTCTAAACCTGCGGTCGCCTAGAGATGTTAGTTGTGATAGAGCAGTGTGGCATTTTACACGTACTGCGCAGTCGGAAGTCTCAATTCATTCCAGCCGAATGCCCATTGGCATGCAGGGCGTGATTTAGCCTGGACGCCGTGGGTTGCAAGCAGGCGGAACAGACTAAAGGATACTAGGTTTGGTGTAACCTTGCGCCGTGTATTCCGCGCATCATGGGCATAATAGCGTTTCAAAGGTGGGATAGTTGCACTAGATGTACTCGACTCAGGTTGGTCCTGCAGTTTCTAATTGTTTGCCTGGACTTCACGTGGTATAATATCTCTGTCCCTCATATTGGGCGAGTGGCGGAATGGCAGACGCAGCGGACTTAAAATCCGCCGGGGAAACCCATGAGAGTTCGACTCTCTCCTCGCCCACCAGCAGGTTTTAGGATCTCTGATTTTTGCACTTACGGGTGACAGCAAGGAGACCGAAAATTTTGGTGTGCTATCTTTGACAGGTGCGCCGGTATTTTGCTAGAGTGATGCGGCGTTGTCGGCAGCGGATGGTGAAAGGATGACCCGCTCTCACGCGGGTCATCATTATATTCTGCGTTTGTTTGTGCGAGGAGAAAGCCAATGAAGCAAAACGGAAATGGCGTTATCCCCAAGAATAATGGCACAGTTTCTGGAGTAACAGTTCGCGAGCCCACATCCGATGTGATTGGTACCCTTGCAATGCCGATGGAACCGGTTGCAAGAGAAAGTCTGCATGAGCAAGTAGAAGCAATGCTGAATGAGCCGGCGCCGGTATCGGCAGACATTGTAATCATCGGAGGCGGACCAGGAGGGTACGTAGCGGCAATCCGTGCGGCTCAACTTGGAGCGAAAGTGGTACTAATCGAAAAGGATGAACTCGGCGGAGTTTGCTTGAACAGGGGATGTATACCAACCAAGGTAATGCTTTCAAGCGCTGACGCATACGATCTGGCGGTCAGGCGCGGTCAAGAATTTGGCTTTGTTGCGTCAGAAATCAGGCTGGATTACGCCAAAGTCATCGAACGACGAGACAAGGTTGTCAAGCAATTTGTTTCTGGCGTTCATTTCTTGATGAGTAAACATAACATTCAAGTTGTCAAAGGTAAGGCAAAACTCGCGTCACGGACAAACGTAGCAGTGACATTGGCTGACGGCAGCGAAAGGACGATTCCTGGGCAAAACATTATCATTGCTACAGGATCGGAACCCGTCAAATTGGCAATACCGGGTTTAGAGGGGCCAAACATTTGGGATAGTGACGGAGCACTCGCGGCGACAGGGGTACCGGAAACCTTGCTTGTGATTGGCGGTGGAGCGATCGGGCTGGAGTGGGGTTATATGTTCAGCCGTTTCGGTGCAAGGGTCACTATTGTAGAGTTGATGGATGAGATCCTTCCAGCGGCTGACTCGGAGATAGCGGGTGAACTCAGAAAGACGTTGACAAAGAGCGGAATTCAGGTCTTTACTGGCTCCCGTGTTACCGGGGTCAGTCACCAGGATGGAAAAGAAGTTGTCAGGATACAAAAGGGCGAATCGGAGCAAGAGGTGGCGGTTGATAAAGTCCTGGTTGCAGTCGGAAGACGACCTGTGACCGATGGATTCGGCTTGGAGGAAGTAGGCGTATCATTTGACCATACAGGGATCAAGGTTGACGAACATATGCGTACAAATGTCCCCAATATTTATGCTATTGGCGATGTTGTTGGCGGTATGCTTCTTGCCCACAAGGCGTTTGAGGAGGGCGTGGTGGCCGCTGAGAACATCATGGGGCGGACGACTAGAATGAAATACGCTACGATTCCTTCTGCAGTTTATACAACACCTGAAGTTGCATGGGTCGGTTTGACTGAAGACCAGGCTAAGCGCGAGGAATGCGAATATAGGGTTGGCAAGTTCTTCTTCCGTGCTAATGGGAAGGCACTTGGCTTAGGTGAGCCTGTCGGCTTTGTCAAGTTTATCGTTGAACCTAAGTATGGTGAGGTGCTTGGCTGCCACATGATAGGGCCTCACGTGACAGATCTGATCCACGAGGTGGTAATTGGGATGGAGGCAGAGGCTACCATTGATGTAATTGGGCGAACCGTTCATGGCCACCCGACGTTGTCAGAGGTAGTGAAGGAAGCTGCACTTGATGCAGACGGCGAGTCCCTTCACAAAGGATAGTTATGCGCCCTGCAACCAGCGCTATTTATCTATCACGCCGTTTGGATACTTTGGTTGAACGGTCGCGTCTTTCGGTTAGTTCAGATGCCGAGTCCTCCTCCACCTGACCGCCCGGCACGTTCCTTCGAGACCTTTTTCCAGTAGCCACTTGCACGAAACGCACGTAGCGGCTCGGGGTCAAGTCCCATTTCTTCGCGTACTACTTTAAGAATTGGCTGTACATCGGTATTGAAGGCTTCGGTCAAGCACATTTCTGCGGTTACAATGTCATTCTCTGCCTGGGCGTTTGCGAGCAGATTTCGATTTACACACAGGGCTTTGGCATAAGCGGTCTGGATGTTTTCGATTGTCTGAATCATCGCTTCAATCTTTGCTTTCTGAATATGGCACTGGTCGACCATGTAAGCGACGGGTGGATTGTTATTTGGATGATCCTCGGCCTTGACCAGTTCATTGTAAATCAGGAATAGTTCATAAGGATTAATGGAGCCCACAGTCAAGTCATCGTCTGCGTACTTCTTGTTGTTGAAATGAAACCCGCCCAACCGTTCTTCGTCGAGTAGAAAGGCAACAATATGCTCGATGTTTGCGCCCTGTAGATGGTGACCAAGGTCTACCAGGACGTGTGCACGCGGTCCTGCCTTCTTGCAAAAGACATAAGCCATGCCCCAATCGGCAATGTCGGTGTGGTAAAAGGCGGGTTCAAAAGGCTTGTACTCGATCAGCATTCGCATGTTGCTAGGCATGGCTTCGTGAATTGCATGGAAGCACTCGTGCGCCCAGTTTTTGCGGCGACGGAAGTCAGCCTGACCCGGATAGTCTGTTCCGTCGGCGAACCAGAGTGACAGGACTTCGGAACCTAGAGCCTTGCCGATTTCAATAGACTCGAAAATATGGTCGAGCGCTTTCTTTCGAACACATGGGTCCTGGCTGGTGATACTGCCGAACGCATATATCTGGTCTTGGAATACGTTTGGGTTGATTGCACCAATGCTGACCCCCAACGATTCTGCATAGGAAGCAAGCCCTTTCGCGTCGGTCAGTCCATTAGGGAAGTCCCAAAGCACGTGTACAGCGACAGTAGGTGCTACCCCTGTATATTTGTGTACCTGTGCGGCGTCAGCAAGTTTTTCCTCTATGGTGATTGCAGCTCCATCCTGAATGAACGTGCCAAAACGTGTTCCAGCGTTAGAGTACGCCCAGGATGGCGTTTCGATACGTTGATTCTTAAGGCGTGCCTTCACCTGTTGCACATCAACGTTTCGTTCATGAAGTTGCTCCGCAAGTACAGCGTAATGTTGTTTATAATCCTGCACCATCCCTTATATCTCCTTTATACTTCTTTCACCTTTGGTGGGATTTTGAGCGGTCATGCTTTATCTTCTTCTTTGACAGATATACCGAGCAATCTTGCAAGTTGGAGACATTGCTTCCGCCAGTCGCCGAACACGGTAACGCGATGCCAGCCCATGTCCCAATTATTCAGAATTGTTTCGGCATTTGTCTTTGCTGCCAGTTTGGTTCGGCATGCCTTTGGTTCGTCTACATTGCGTGTCGTTTTTCCAGTGTGGATTACCATTCTCTTGCCGCGGACGTCTATCTCCAATGTCGTGACAGGTTCGCCGATAGGTAGCAAAGACTGGACAGATGCGCCTTTGTCGTCTTCGCGGTGTGAGCGAATAACATAAGGATTTGACTTACCCTTTGGACCAAATGCACGGTTATGACATACGCAGTGCGCATAAATTATCTCGCTTCTCGCTGTGTCAATGACAGGGTCGGACACGTAGCCAGGGCGACCGGTGAGGTATCGCATCATGAGTTGCGTGCATGTGGAGTTTATGTCACCCTCACATACTCCTGTCCCACCATCATTGTTCATCTGGAAAAATCCGAGGCAGGGATAGGCTGTTATTCTGCCGCTGTAGAAACCACCCAGGCAGTCCACGCTTACTGCGTCGCATCGCTTGTCTGCGCAAGCGCGACAAAGGGCAAGGTACATCTTTGCTCCATCAAAGATGTCCTTTCTGGTTGGTTCAACTACCTTCTTGGCATTCTTTATCCAAAAGTCTGCCCATTCGTTGGCTTCATCTTCATTGGTCGCTTTGTAGTATTGGTCTAATTCCTGAAAACTCATCTTAATGACTTTTGGACCGATATTCTTTTCGGCTGCAGCCCACCCGCTAACGTCGTAGTCCACCACGTCTAGGATCTTCGATTCTTTCAACGACCTAATGACCACGAAGAGATTGACTGCGCCGGTGACATCGTTGAAGTCAGATGAACTTACTGTGATGCTTGGTAGATTCTCACGGTTGGCTCCACCAGTGTGGATTAATGCCTCGCCAGAGCCAGCAAAGAGGTCATCTACCATGACAACTGGCTTGCCACTGTGTAATATGGGGACACATGCACCAGGCCAGATTCCCAGCAAGTACACCACATACCCATCAGTATTCTCGGATTCTTTGATTATCGTTTGTGCTTCTTCACTGTTGTGCGCAGTCTTTACAGTGAAGTTGATATTCGGGCATCCTTTTACGAGTTTATCGGTTAATTCTTTCTTTCGCGCATCGTAATCATAATTCTTCATTGGCCACGTAGGTGTCCCCGGCGGTATGTGAGTGAAAACCAGGGTTACATCGGCCTTGGGTTTGGAAAATATTGGCGTTCGGCTCAATGGGTCCGCCGAAACAATGGATTTGGTGAAAGGGAGGAGCGAGTAGCATGCCGCTGCACCGCCGGCAGCCTGGAGAAACCTTCTCCGGTCCATCCTGCAGATATGCTCCTTTTCCATGATAGTGAAAACCTCCGAAGTTTGATTATTTGGCCATCTGGTCTCTTGCTTGATCAAGCAGTTCGCACAGTGCAAGGAGTGTTCAGCGTTGCCACGAAGCCGGCCATGTACCGATGGGACAAGTGTGCTCCTGCTTTGTTAGCAAATTCCACACAGCATCCCAGGAATCCTCCTGCCGAACAGGATTAAACATACGGGGAGGGCAGTTTACACTGCCCTCCCCGTAAGGTGAGGAGAAGGAGGCTGCTCTTTACCGCGCAAGGCGGCAGGGTGGTTCTCGAGACGCTATGCTGCTAATGTCTGGGAAACTGTTCTCGACGTACGTTCAATGAGTTGAGCGAGTTCATGACCTGACCAGGTGAGGCACCTCTCTTCAGAGAGTCTCGGGCTGAGTAGTTCTGCATTGATTTCCGCGCGAAGCCCGACTTCGGAGCCATCGTGTACAAGGATCTCATCGGCTAGGTGCCTGCCGTCGGCGAGTGAGCACCCGGAGCCAAGGACTGATCCGAATATCCGTGAACCCCTGCCAACTACGGCGCCATTGCCAAGGACGCTATGGGTGACCTGGGCTTTCTCGCCAATCACGGACATGTCGCCCACTACAGTAAATCGTCCTAGTGCTGCTTCTTCTCGCACCTCCACTGCATTGCCCACATAACAAGGACTTACCAGTTTTACTGACGGATGGATGCTGGCATGCTCGCCTAGCCATATACCATCGGTAACCTCTCTCGCAGATAACTTCAAGTTTACCTTGCCACTCAGGGCATCAAAGTGTACGTTGCGGTATTGCGCAAGATTCCCAACATCGCACCAGTAGCCCTCCGGACGGAATGCGAAGAAGGGCTCTTGATTTGCAAGAAGCCGCGGGAAAAGATCGCGACTGAAGTCGTAGGCGCAATCGTAAGGTATCGAACTTAGAACTTCAGGTTCGAGGACGTATATACCTGCATTCACAGTGTTTGTGAATACCTCTGACTGCTTCGGCTTTTCGACGAAGCGCTTGATTCTGCCGTCTTTTGCACTCTCCACAATGCCAAATTGGGAAGGATTGGCAACCTCGTAAGTCAGAATGGTCGCAATTGATGACTTTTGCCTGTGGAACTCGATGGCAGAACTGAGGTCGAAGTCAGTCACGGCGTCACCGGATATGACAAGGAACGTACTTGTTAATGCGGGCTGAATTTGTTTGAGACCGCCTGCCGTACCCCTGGGAACGTCTTCAAGTGAGTATTGAATATTTACACCCCATCTCGAACCGCCGCCGAAGTAATCAATGATTTGCTCGGCTCTGTAGGCGACCGTGATAATAATGTCACGTATATCGTGACTCTTCAGTAATTCGATGGTGTGTTCCATAACTGGTTTGTTGAAGAGATTCACCATTGGTTTGGGGGTGTTTGAAGTAATCGGGTAAAGGCGTGTCCCCTTGCCGCCAGCGAGAATGACAGCTTGCATTCGAAATTTTCCTCCTCGAGGGTGAATTGGAAATTCCCAGGCCAGGTGATCATAGCAGGATGGTACCGCGTGGCCCTAGTCACATTATCGGCAGGCGAGCGGGCGAAATTAAGGCTGACGATTATGATTTTCTTTGGTGGAGCAGTCTTTGTCTTGACCGTGATTACACGCTTGTGTATCCTAGTGCGTGGGAAATACATATGGTTAAGGATGGGAGCAATGGTAAACGAAGCAGACAAGATACGCAGGCTTAGAGCCGAGGACAAAAAACTTAAGAAATACGGGCTTCTTGAGCCGCCTGCCAGAGACAGCGGATACACGCACCGTGAAAGGTACTGGCGAACGATGCATTTCAAAGGTGTGGACCGCATTCCAAACCACGAATTCGGTTACTGGAGCGAGACGTTACAGCGATGGCACAATGAGGGGTTGCCAAAGGAAGTTGACTGTGACTGGAAAGCAGATATCTTCTTTGGGTTTGACCCGACGGGCAGCGTACCGATGGATTTGGGGTGGCGTCCTGCGTTCGAGCATATCGTCCTTGAAGAGACCGACCGTTACAAGATTATTCGAGGCAGCGACGGCGTCAAGTGTATGGTTTACAAGGATGGCTCGTCAAGCATCCCACATTACATCGAGTTCCCCCTGAAAGGGCGCGAAGACTGGCCTGATATCAAGCGTCGCCTAGATCCAAATGACCCTGCACGGTACAACTACGACTGGGAGGCTATTGGTGAGTCAACACACAAGGCAGATATTCCCATTGGCATAAGTATCGGCTCCCTGTTCGGATGGATAAGGAACTGGATGGGATTTGAAACAGTATCACTGACTTGCTATGACGACCCGGATTTGATTGAAGAGATAATGGAGCATCTAACGGTGCTTATCACGACGCTGCTTCAACATGCTCTCAAATATGCGAAGGTGGACTATGCCTTGGGATGGGAAGACATGGCATTTAACCATGGCCCGATAATTTCCCCGGCTATGTTTGAGAAATGGATGGTTCCGCGCTACAAGCGGATTACTGACATCTTGCACAAGCATGGCATTGACGTCGTTATCGTGGATTGTGATGGGAACATAAACTCATTGGTCGAACTTTGGCTTGCAGGCGGCGTAAACTGCATGTTTCCATTGGAAATAAATTCCGGCTCGGATCCTGTTGCGCTTCGAGAAAAGTTTGGGCAGGAAGTACTTCTGGCTGGCGGGATTGATAAGATCCAACTGGCAAAAGGGAAGAAGGAAATCGAACGTGAGATCGAGCGAGTTCGCAAAACCGTTGAGTCTGGTGGGTACATCCCCCATGTCGACCACCGCTGCCCGGCCGATGTTTCGTACGACAATTATCTATACTACCTGAGCGTTAAGAAAACAGCATTTGGGTTGTGAGAATCGTTCTTTTCAGATAATTTTCGGGTGATAATGTGGATTTTGGGGTCATATGAGCACACGGTACCTTCGGTATCTGATTCCGGTTGTTGCTGTGATTGTTGCCTATTCCGGATTCCGGTTTGGGATGTGGTTGTTCAGTCGGGGCTCGGGATTGAGTCCTGAGGACGAGCGGTGGATAGACGAATACCATGGTCTTGCAGAGCGGACTGATCAGAGCCGACGACTTGGCTTGAGTGTTGAGCCATCAAAGATCGTGGTGCGCGTGGGGCAGCCGATCATAGTGAAGGTACGTTTGGTGAACAAGAGCAAGAAGTCGCTAGTACTGAATTCATGGCTTCGGCCATACCCAGATTATTTGAAAAGTAATCAGTTTCCTTTGAAGATATCCGTTGAGCGAAATGGCGAGCCGTTATTCTGCCGAGGAAACCCGGAAGTGCGCCCGCCTCACACTAGGAAAGATTTCTTCATCCTTGAACCTGGGGCATCGAAAGAGATCAATTTTGACCTGACTTCTCGTCACGGCTCTATTGTCTGGGATTTCAGCGAGCCTGGTCGGTACGTGGTTTCAGTTTGGTATGAGAGTTACCTGACTGGACGTGCGATTGGTGTGAAAGCGTTTACAGGCAAGACTAATGTTGCAAGAACTGCGATCACGGTACTGCCGTAGCCGACTTGGTTTGCTATGATGTAGTATTCCTGGTTACGCAGCCAGTGCAGCGCACGTTTTCCCCACGTTTGCTAATACCTGTGGAGCAGGCCTGGGAGCGGTCATGGCGTCAAGGCTTTTCGAGACGTCGGATAGTGTTGAGAGCCCTGCAGAAAGATGTTGCTACTACATGAATAAGACTGTCGGCTTGGGGCCCGACAGTCTGTTTGCTCCTTGCCTTGCGTATTGGTCGCGGGGTGATCGCGTTATGTGTCGGCTTCTTGCTCTGTTTCGCCTTCTTTTGTGCATTGCCAATTGTCGCAGTCAAGCCGCGAGCAATAAAACATCTTCTTGGTGGACCCATCTGTGAAAAGTACGTCTGCAATGTGAGCATGCTTGCATCGTAAGCACATCACCGGATCCATTACGTTCACTATTCTCAATTCTGTGTCTGGTTTTGCCACTCTTGTACTCTCACTTCTGTATTTGTTATCTATCGTGCCTCGGCTAGTCTAGCCGAACTTGGTTTTGACACTGATGCCGCCGGTCCTGGGATTTTTAAAATTCGCGTGAGGGCTTGTCCCTCAGACGTGCAGAACCTGAACAGATTTGCCAAAGATTTTAGCCTAAGCAGACTATCAATTTGGTCTGGCTCAGCGATCAGATTCAGGTTGCCGTAGTGCGACTGGAACAGTCTTGCGGTCTTCGCAAGAGGATTAAGAACGCTTATCTTGTCCCAGGCGGCCCGCTTGAGGTTAATCATGACATGATAATGACCTGCGCGGGCAAGTTTGCCGAGGATGTCATCCAACTTGCTGAGGGTCTGTTTGTTGATTTCACCGACAAGGTCTACTACAGGAACTCCTGCATAGTTCCGCAGAGAAATGCTGAAGTCAGAGTTTGCCATTAATACACCTCACCGGGGAATCCCCTGAAAATCGTGGCTGATTACACGGGAATTTTCTTCTGCAAGACTATTATCGGCGAGGGTGGAGGCGATATTTAGGTTGCTAAACGCTGAAGTTATTGACTGTGCCGATTATCCTTCGATAAGTGATCAATTTTAAGTTGCCCAAGCCGTAGCGAACGTGAAAAGGGACTAATTGCCCCCGATTAGCACTTTTTCTGCTCGGCACATGGGGATCTCACAGGTAGGGATCGTAAATATGTCTCGGTCCAGCGCTGCGAGGTCGGCGAACATGCCGGGTCCAATTCGCCCAAGTTTGTTTTCCTGAAATGAAGCATACGCTCCGCCGGCAGCGTAAACTTTGACAGTTTCTTCGACGGTTAGACATTCGGACTTTGAATAAGGATCGCGTGTCACTGCACGATAGATCAATTCGAACGCGTCGAGTTTTTCCACTGGGGAATCAGATCCGAAGGAAACCGGAATTTCTGCGTCCAAAAGTGTGCGGAAAGGATATGCCCACCGGTACCGCTCCGGACCAACTCGTTCAATGGTCCAGAAGTCTGTGATTACAAACTGTGGCTGCACTGAGGCAAGAATGTGGAGACTGCTCATTCTTTTGACCAAGTCTTCACTTAGAAGAGAAGCGTGTTCTATTCGATGCCGCCGCAATCTATTGTCCTGTCCACTCTCGCGGAGCACCGTTTCTATTGCCCCAACAGCTTGCCCAACTGCCCTGTCTCCGATTGCATGAATTGCTACCTGCCAGCCCGCATTGTGTGCTCTTCGCACCATTTGGGTCAATTCCTCGTCCGAGTGCAGAAGAATACCCTTATTTCCGGGGTCATCTGCAAAATCTTCGCAAAGAGCGGCAGTCCGAGCGCCCATGGAGCCATCCGCAAATATCTTGATCGCGCCCATTCGCAACATGCTATCCCCATCGCCGGTCTTCAGACCCGCTTGGAGCATGGAATCCAGCATGTCATATGCAGGGAGCACATATAATCGCACCGGCAGTTCACGTTTTTCGTGTAACAGGCGCAATGCGTCAAGTTCTTGTTGCGAACTTACTAAACAGTGTACAGTTGTGATGCCGGTTGACCTAGCACTTGCGCAGGCAAGTTTTGCGGCTTCGACCATTTCGTCGAGGCTTGGCGTGGGCATTACTTCCCAGATTGGTGACATGTCGTTTTCTGTGAGGAGCCCGGTCTTCACCCCTTCTTTGGGAAGTCTTTCTGGTCCTGCCAATTCAATCGCTTTCGAATTTACTACGCATGCATGTCCACAGAGTCTTGTGATAACCACCGGTTTGTCGAATCGGTCGAGTTCTTGCCGCGTAGGGAAACGACGTTCGGCAAGCATCTCCTGGTCGAAGCCCCAGCCCAGTATCCATTCTCCTCGTCGTAGGGCATCATGCTTCTGAAGACGGTCAAGGATTTCGGCGATTGTATGACATCCCCCAAGATCCGCCCGCATGAGCCGGTTGCGCCCGTAGTACATCAAGTGTGCGTGTGAGTCAATCAGACCGGGTATGACCGTTTTGCCCTGAAGGTCTATGTGCTCCGTAGACTTGCCGGAGTATTCGCGTACTCCATCGTTGGTGCCCACGTAAAGGAATCGTCCGTCTTTGATGGCTACTGCGGATGCCCACGGCGGGTCCGAAAGCGTGAAGAATTTACCATTCGTTATTATAAGGCTTGCTTTCTGATTCACCTGACATTCCTTCTATCATCATCTAATGGCTTAATCACCTTGAGTTTCTCAACGTAGCGCATGACTGCTGTGGTACACTCTTCGTTGAGCGTCTGAAAGTCTTTTACGTCGGCGAAATAGAGACCGAGGAGCCAATCAATTGTCGCTACGGTGTAAACTTGCTCATCTTGGATTGGCATGTTGTCTATAGTGGCTTCGATAAGCCTATTGCCTTCCATTTTGTATTTCATGCCTGAGACGCCGGGCTTTACTGGAAATCGGATTAGTGCCTCTTTAATACGTTTGCCAGTCAGTTTCATAACAACAAGTTTGTTCTTGAAAGGGAGGATGGTGGCAATGTCCCAGGCTGTTATAGGCCCCTTGATTATATCACCTCTGATTCCGCCTACTCCATAGATGGAAACCTGTGCCCCTGTGAAATCACGTATCGCATCGCATACTAGATTGAGCACAGGGCCACCGCCGCCTGGCTTGTTGACTAGGTCCGCTGTCGCCTGGCCGAGTACCTTGCCGTAGCGGCGAGCGATTGGTGCGTAATAACGCCGTATGACCCCGGCGGTTCGAGGGTCTTCCGGTAAGTCAGAAGTCACAGGAAGGAGTTTCCCATCCGCACTCATGACCGTGAATGGACCTCCGTCACGTCTGAGCCGAAGGTCTAGTCGCCCCAATTCGCCAGCCCATTGGTATGCCTGTACAATAATGGTGCCACCTAGTTCAAATGCCCCCGGTCGTTCGTCATGTCTAATTATTTTGGGGTGTTCGAGCCTTGTATGTGAATGTCCTCCGACAATAACGTCAATGCCGGGAACTTCTTTGGCAAGTTTTTCATCGTTTTCGTAGCCGAGGTGACTCAGCACGACCACTACGTCTGCTTTTTTTCTGAGATCTGGGACCAAATTACGCGCAACTGTAAATGGATCAATGGGAGTGAATCCCTCTTTGACTGCCTTGTAATCCGCAATTTCCAATGTTGTTAGACCAAGAAAGGCAACCTTTACATCATCCGCCTGGAGAATTACATATGGTCTGAAGGCACACTCGTTAGTACCCTTTCGCAGGACGTTTGCACAGACCACAGGAAAAGTCGCAAGTGCCAGGTTGCGGTTAAATTGATCGAGCGTTTGACCGTATTCGTGGTTTCCCGTGACCATTGCATCATATCCTACGGCAGACATGGTGGCAAAGTCTGCTTCACCGTGGTATTCGAGACCGAAAGGCGTACCGTCCAGAACATCTCCTGCGTCAACGAGCACTGCATTGTCTCGCACCTCTGATTCGATTCGATGCACAAGGGTTGCGAGTCTAGCCAGACCGCCTATATTCTTGATAAATGGCATAGCCGCCTGGGGAGCCCTCGGACTTTCGGGATCTGGATAACTAAAGGGAATAAGGTGGTCATGGATGTCATTTGTGTGCAGGATTGTAATCCCGCGATATTCAGGTTTTGACCAACACCAGTTGCACGGAACGTGGAGCAAAATGCTGAGGATAAATAACGGAAGCAGGTACTTCTTAGCCCAGTTCATTTTTGATAAACCTCCTTGGGGTCAAAGGCGCGCTCTGCGACAGTCACCATGGTTCCATCCTGCGTTATTTGGCGATAGAAGCAACTGCGGTATCCTTCGTGACAAGTTGCACCAATCTGCTCCACTTTGATCAAAAGACAATCCATGTCGCAGTCTACGTAGACACCTTTCACGAATTGAAAATGTCCAGATGTCTCGCCTTTTACCCACAACTTTGCTCTGGAACGGCTCCAGAAGCAAACTCTGCCACTCTCCAAGGTGTGCTTCACAGCCTCGCGGTTCATAAAACCCATCATGAGCACCTGTCCATTTTGCTCATCCTGAATAATCGCCGGTATCAGTCCGTCCGAGTTATATTTGAGTTGATCCAGAATGTCCAATTTGTCCTCCGTTAATCTTCTGCCTTGGTCACGAATTGCGCACTCCCATCTCGGCAAGTACGCGTAGTAGGGTATCAACGCGGTTGCTTGCAATCACGTCAATACCCATATCGACCATGTTTCGCATGTCATTTTCATCGTCCACAGTCCAGGCTTCGATCAGCAGCCCAGTATCGTGTGCGGCTTTGATCAAATCGGGTGTGATTGCAGTGTAGTTCACGCCTAATACCCAGCCGTTTACGGATGCTGCTTCCTGTGCCAACTGTATTGCCTCTTGCCCAACGATCCCTTCCTTTCGCGAGATCAAAGGCGAAAACCGGATGGCGGGCTCGGATTCCTTGAGCCTTGAGCCAATTGCATGATGGAATGAGCAAATAACCGCCCTCCTTGAAAGATCACGAGACTGAATCAGCGCGACTACATCATCCACAAGTTCTTCTTCTTTGATTTCAATGAGTGGCGAAGTGGTGCTCCAATCAAGGTCCAGATACTCTTTAAGTGTTGGTAACTGCTCGCCAGCAAATTCGTCTGAGAACCAACTGCCGGCATCAAGTTGCTTTAATTCGGTGAGACTCAGATCTGCTACTCTGCCAGTGCCGTTTGTGGTCCGCTCAAGAGTGGGGTCGTGGATTACCATTATTGTGCCATCTTTTGCTCGGCGTACGTCGCACTCGATGAGATCGGGCTTTAGTTCGAGGGCCCTTTGGAATGCGGCAAGCGTATTCTCGGGTGCGACCGAGGAAAAGCCTCGGTGTGCGATTGCTAAAACTTTTCTCATGTGATAACCTCCTCGTGCCAATTATACCTTTTCATGTCCGAAAAGGTCTACGGTAGGCGGATGAAGTCAAGTGATTTTTCGGACGAACGAAGGTTTCCTGCAGTAAGGCAGGAGGATTAACTCAAAATTTATAGAACAATATAGCATGTGCCTTGTCGTCCGGTATTTCCGGAATAGACATGCAAAATTGAATGGAGGGGTTAAAGTGTTTAAGGAGCAAACAAGAAAGTGGATATGGTACGCCACGGTATGGGTTGTCTTGTTAATCGTGGGTATAACGCCCGTAATTGGGGCGACTCCCACGAAGTCCCCATACAAGATTGGGGCGGTGTTCGCGATCACTGGACCAGCTTCGCCACTAGGAACGCCGGAGCGGGACACGGCGATTATGTTGGAAAAGCAGATCAATGCCAAAGGCGGAATTGATGGTCATCCAGTGCAGATTATCATTAGGGATACAAAGAGCAAGGAAACGGATACAGTTTTGGCTGTAAAAGAGTTGATTGAGCAGGGTGTGGTGGCGATTGTTGGTCCGAGCCAGACAGGTGAGAGCCTTGCGCTTTTGGACACGGTAACACGCGAAGGCATTCCGCTCGTCTCGTGCGCAGCCGGAATCAAAATTGTGCAGCCTGTTAACAAGTGGGTATTCAAGACGGCGCAAAGCGACGTGCATGCCGTATCCAAATTGATTGATTACATGAAGGCGAAGAGAATCAAGAAGGTAGCAATGATCAGCGTTGCAAACGCATTTGGTGAGAGTGGTAAGCAGCAGTTGGAGATTCAGGCTAAGAAGGCTGGAATTGCGGTTGTTGCCGAGGAGACATTTGGCGACAAAGACACAGATATGACTGCTCAACTGACTCGAATCAAGGCAAAAAAACCGCAGGCTGTGGTCTGTTGGGGTACAAACCCGGGACCTGCGATTGTGGCTAAGAACATGAAGCAACTGGGGATGAAGATGCCGTTGCTCATGAGCCACGGTATTGCCAATAAGAAGTTCATCGAACTTGCTGGAAGCGCGGCGGACGGTGTCATATTCCCGGCTGGTAGGCTTATTGTAGTTGATGAGATCCCGAATACGGATCCTCAGAAGCCAGTGCTTCTAAACTACCGAAAAAGTTTCAGAGCACAGTTTGCAAGAGACCCAGATACCTTTGGTGGACATGCGTGGGACGCCATTCAACTCGTAGTCAGGGCGCTGGATAAGGTGGGTCCTGACAAGGCGAAGATCCGAGACTGCATAGAAAACACAAAGCGGTTTGTAGGGATCGGTGGCGTATTCAATTTCTCACCCAGCGAACATAACGGGCTTACCAAGGATGCCTTCGTTATGGTGACCATCCAGAATGGCAAATGGCACCTTATTAAATAATTCTTACTGGCATACAATCGGACGGCGTGGGCAGGCAATTTGATTGAGTGGGCTACTTGCCCATGCCGTCTTGATCCATTTGGAATCTGCAATTATGGCAAGGTTGGAGCGCGATTGGATCTAGCAAGTCAAGTCCTGCAATATCTGTTTTCAGGCGTAACTGTTGGTGCAATTTACGCAATCATAGCGCTTGGTTTTAGCCTCATTTATGGTGCGACTGAGATCGTCAATCTTGCTCAGGGCGAATTTGTGATGCTCGGGGCAATGGTTGCGGTCTGTCTGTATCAGGACGCAGGTCTGCCTTTGTACATCGCTGCAATTGGTTCGGTAGTCGTAGTGAGCATTGTTGGGGCAGTCCTGGGTAAGTCTGCAGTTCAACGCTTGCAAAAAGCGTCGCCGATGTCGCTAATCATTGTGACCGTGGGTGCATCTATCCTCTTTAAGGGATGCGCGATGTTGCTTTGGGGTAAAGACGCAAGACCTTTGCCGGCGTTTTCGAAGGGTGATTTCGTAGCAATCGGCGGCGCAACGATAGTCCCTCAGAGTTTTTGGGTTTTTGGTGTCACTGTGGTGATGCTAGTCGGGGTTTATCTATTTTACGAGCATACCCTGATTGGCAAGGCGATGAAAGCCGTAGCAGTGAACAAGTATGGAGCTAGATTGGTGGGCATTAACGTCAATTCGATGGTTGTCTGGGCGTTTGCAATGAGCGCGGGTCTTGGAGCCGTGGGCGGAGTAATAATAGCACCTATCACTCTGGCTCAGTACGACATGGGCACAATGCTTGGTTTGAAGGGTTTTTGCGCGGCTATTTTTGGAGGTCTAGGTAACAGTGGCGGTGCCATAGTTGGAGGGCTTGTATTGGGAATACTCGAGTCGTTGGGAGCGGGTTTAATATCATCTGGCTATAAGGATGCAATCGCATTTATAGTGCTCCTGCTGGTTTTATTCCTTAAGCCAAGTGGATTATTCGGAGGCGGCACCGGTGGCTAGTGGGGCTCAAATGCCAAAGAGGCAGACTTGGCCATTTCCTCTGGCTGCGGCGCTTATTGCGGTGCTGCCGTGGTTGCTGAAAGGTGACTACTATATCAGTGTCTTAATCTTTATAGGCATACACTCAATTTTGGCTTTGGCGCTCAATCTCCTGATGGGCTATGCAGGACAGGTTTCTCTCGGGCATGCTGCCTTTTATGGAATCGGCGCATATACGACTGCTGTCTTGACTACCATGCTGAAATGTCCCCCGTGGGTTGGAATTCTCGGGGCGGTACTTGTCTCCAGCATAGTTGCCTATGTGATTGGCAAGCCGGCACTAAAGTTACATGGTCATTACTTAGCAATGGCAACCCTCGGCTTTGGAGTCATTGTCCGCATATTCTTTGTAGAGTATTATCCTCTCACTGGCGGTACATCTGGCTTGGTTGGTCTGCCACCCCTATCTATAGCAGGCATTGAACTCGTGCACGACAGGCAGTATTACTATGTTGTCTGGCTTGTTCTGCTGGTGCTTATCTGGTTCAGTTATAATATAGTTGACTCGAGGGTAGGCAGAGCATTGAGGGCTGTTCATGGGAGTGAAATTGCCGCCGCTTCGTCTGGTGTAGATACAGCAAAGTATAAATTGCAGGTCTTTGTGCTCAGTGGGTTATACAGTGGCATTGCCGGGGCACTTTATGCGCATTATATAAGATTCGTGAACCCTGATCCTTTTGGCTTTATGTTCTCCATTGAACTAGTTGTGATGGTTGTGGTGGGTGGGATGGCTAGCATTTGGGGTTCGATTGCCGGAGCAGGGACTATTACGCTGCTCAGCCAAGTATTGAGGCATTTCGAAGATTATGAGGTGATTGTTTTTGGTGTCATACTTATCGCTGTAATGGTCTATATGCCCGCGGGACTTACCAAGACTACGGTTGATTTAGTATCACAATGGAAAGTCAAACGTGCGCGAACACTCGGAGCATAAAAATGACCTCGAATGGTGCGATACTTAGGGCGATAGAAGTGACTAAACGGTTTGGTGGCTTGACTGCGGTTGACCGTGTCAGTTTTTCTTTACGTCCGGGCACGATCAAGGCTTTGATCGGACCAAACGGCGCGGGGAAGACCACGATGCTAAATATGCTTTCTGGCGTTTTCTCGCCGACGTCAGGATACATTGAGATCCGAGATGAACGGGTTAATGGTCGTGAGGCGCACGGTGTGGCTCGGTTAGGGGTTGCCCGCACATTTCAGACTGTTCAACTTTTCGGGAACATGAGCGTGGTTGAGAACGTCATGATGGGACTCCACAGCAAGGGCAAAGCAGGAATGATTGGAAGCGCACTGCGTCTCCCGTGGATTGCCAATGAGGAGCGGTGGATCTTCCAGCGAGCCATGGAGCATCTTGCGGCGGTGGGCCTTGAAGGGCGTGCATTCGAGCCGGCGACAAACTTACCCTTTGGGCAACAGCGGCTTTTAGAGATTGCACGTGCTATGGCAAGCGAACCGAAGGTCATTTTACTTGACGAACCTGCGGCTGGACTATCAGTACGTGAGGCGGAAGAACTTGCCGGTATGATCCAAAAGATTAGAGAATCTGGTGTCGCAGTATTGGTGGTTGACCATGACATGCGTCTTATAATGGATATTTCTGACGAAGTTGTTGTCCTGGACCATGGGCGCAAGATTGCCGAGGGAACGCCTCGCGAAGTCCAGAGTAACCCGGATGTAATTTTGGCATATTTGGGTGAGGAGTTATAAAGCCTCTGGATTGGCATTGGGGTTGGGAAGCGTGTTGAAAGTAAGAAGTTTGGTTACACACTATGGCGGAATTCAAGCGCTGAAAGGAGTATCCCTCCACGTTGATGAGGGTGAGATAGTTGCTCTCGTTGGAGCTAACGGTGCAGGAAAGACCACAATACTGAATACAATTTGCGGATTGGTGCCAGCGAGTTCTGGCGAGGTAATTTTTGACGGGAAGAAGATAACCAATGCCCCTACAGAATATCTTGTAAAACTTGGCTTGAATCAGGTTCCCGAAGGGCGGCAATTGTTTGCCACAATGAGCGTTCTTGACAACCTGATACTGGGTGCATACCAGCGTAGCCGCTCGGACAAGAAACGCTTAGGGGAAGATCTTGATTTCGTCTACAGCGTTTTCCCAGTCCTAAAGGAGAGGTCCAGGCAGAGAAGCGGCACACTGAGCGGCGGCGAGCAGCAGATGCTTGCTATCGGAAGGGCATTGATGAGTCGTCCTAAAATGCTCTTACTGGACGAGCCATCAATTGGACTTGCGCCCATGGTTGCCAAGGAGATATTTAATGTAATTCTTCGCTTCCGAGAGATGGGTACGACAATCCTATTGGTGGAGCAAAATGCGAAGGCGGCACTTAGTATTGCAGACCGCGGTTATGTCCTTGAAACGGGCAAGGTGATCCTCGAGGACACAGCATCAGAGCTGATGCGCAACAAAGAGGTTCAAAGAGCCTATCTTGGCAAAGGGTACCGGCACGTTTGGGAGTAGGGTATGGCTTTCTGGAGTGAAAGATACGAGACAATGCCGAGGGATGAGATCCTGCAGATCCAATTGGAAAGACTGCAGGCGAGTGTGAATAGAGCCTACGAAAATGTGGCCTTCTATAGACGGGTCCTCGATGACGCTGGTTTGTCACCCGAGGATGTAAGGACGCTTGATGACTTAAAGAGGTTGCCGTTTACCACACGTGAGGATCTCCGCAGAGGCTATCCGTATGACATGTTTGCCGTCTCGCTGAGGGACGTGGTGAGGATCCACTCATCAGCGGGGACGACAGGTCCTCCGATTGTTTCTGGATACTCTGCAAATGACTTGAACAACTGGAGTTCTCTTGCCGCACGAGTACTTACGGCAGCAGGCGTCGAAAAGGAAGACGTCGTTCAGGTAGATTTTGGGCATGGAATGTTTGCCTCTGCGTTTGGCTTCCAGTATGGCGCAGAGAGAATCGGAGCTTCTGTGATTCCTGTGTCTGGTGTGGGTGCCGAACAACAAGTTGCAATAATGCGCGATTATCGAACGACTGTCCTAATAGGCACGCCCAGTTATGGTCTGTGGGTAGCGGAGGCATTAGATGAAGCGAAAATCAACCGTAGGGCTCTATCGCTTCGAGTCGGTATTTTTGGAGGGGAACCCTGGTCCGAGACTGTGCGTGCCGATATCGAGGCACGCCTGGGTATTAACGCACTGGACAGTTACGGGCTCAGCGAAGTGATTACGCCAGGTGTCTCCTGGGAGTGTGAATGCAAATGCGGACTACATATTGCAGAGGATCATTTCATAGCCGAGATCATTGATCCGAAGACATGCGAAACGCTGGAAGCAGGCGTCGAAGGGGAACTCGTCCTTACTACACTCACGAAAGAAGCACTACCGTTAATCAGGTATCGTACCGGCGACCTTGCATATCTAGATCCTACTCCGTGCGAGTGCGGGCGAACACTTGCAAGAATGAGCAGGGTACGTTCGCGTACGGATGATATGATCATCATTCAAGGCGTCAGTATTTTTCCTTCTCAGGTAGAGGCAGTTTTGATGGAAGTGGAGGGCACGAAGCCTCATTTCAGGCTCATCATAGAGCGTCAGGGTTCGGTAGACGACGTAGAACTGCAAGTAGAAGTGTCAGAAAGGATTTTCAGCGACCAGATGAGTAAATTGGTGGAGGTAGAGGAGAAACTGAAGAATCGCCTTCGGTCGGTTCTCGGGATTTCTCCACGCATTCGCCTGGTTGAGCCCAGGACGCTAGGCAGAGAATTTGGCAAAGGAAGGCGAGTGGTGATAGACAAAAGGCTCTGATTAAAGAATGCCTTGAGTGAGGCAGTGAGGCCGCGCAGGAGGCGGCGAGGAGGTGATTATTCGGGGGTACGAAAAGTGAGGTGTTTGGAAGTTCATAGCAAAGATTCACACAAGAAGGAGGTATTTGAGTGGTACGAAGGAAAACTTTCACGAGGGTGGTAGGACTGGTTGCCATGCTCGTCGCGATCATGTGCGTCTCGGCTTTCGCAGCTGACATCGTGACAGTGCCTACGGCGAACCAGTTGAAGCAAGGGCAGGTTGACCTGGCATATTACTACCTTGGGCTTGATATGCCAGAAGCCGGTCCTCAACATGTCAACGCGCAGACAATTTATGTCGGCTTATCGGACCGATTGGAAGTAGATCTGCACAGGTATGACATTGACAAATTGGGCGATGGGACCATCCTGAATGCTACGTGGTGCGTTATGCGTGAGACTGCTGTCACTCCCGACTTGGTGATCGGCGGACGCAATATAACCGGGGAGGACGTAGGAGGAATACCCGATTCTGACAAGGAATCTTGGTTCATCGCTGCAGCGAAGACTTTAAACTTACCGGTTGCAGGTCCTCCGAAACTGCCTATTGTACGTGTCCACGCAGGTCTTGGTACGAGGGACCACACGTTATTGAATGAGGATAGGCATGAGGGACTATTTGGTGGACTTCAGGTTCTTCTGGCGCCTCAAGTGGGAGTGGTTGCTCTGCATGATGGCCAGGACCTCATCACAGGCGTGACATTTACACCTACGAATACTGGCGTGACGCTGAAGGGCGGTACCTTCGGTGATCACTGGTGGGTAGGCATTAGTTTCGCAAAGTAGATCAGGAGCATCAGGAGCGTCGCATAGGATGCTCTACTGGATGGGTTTCGAGGATTTCAAAAGCGAGGAGGTATTAAGACTTGGGTACGAGAAACATTCTTGCTCTAGTGTTGGTCTGCATATTCGGTCTTGGATGTGCAGGCGCTTTTTGCGAAGAGCCAAAGCCTGTGGAAGTGCATGGGTATATGTTGAACAGGATGTACGCTGCCACAGGATCCAATCCTGAGTTCAGGTCCGAAAGGATATCACTCTCTGTAATAGGGAATCTTCCACAGAACAGGAATGCTTACCTGGAGTGGTATTATCACCCCTGGGCTTCAGGAAGCGGTCTTTATCAGGAGAGTGCATACTTCGATACGCCATTGGGTGACGGGCGTTTGCGAGTTGGCAAGGGTAGGGGCATTACCTTTGGGATGACTGCATCCTATCCGAATCGAAAGACGACAAATTACGGTATCGTCTCGGAGGCGTTCACTCAGGACCGAATTCAAGGGCTACAGTGGTACATGCAGAAGGGTACACTTGACCTGAGTGCGGCTATACGCTCAAGCCTAAGGCTGGGGACTCGGTCGGTCGGGGAACTGTCTGGAGACACAGTCAGAAACGCCAGTCATACTGTACCACATCTGTGCTTCCGCGACTTGACTGACCAACTTAGCCGAAAGACCGAAATGGTGGTGCGCGTAGGCGGAAAGTGGCCGAGCGGTATTAACGCAGGGCTGTCCTACTTGGTAGGTTCGATAGACCAGAGGGATGTCGTGAATCTGTCAACCTCTAGCGCCAGTAATCCGCTGACACCAGGAGGCACTCCGGCACTTATTCCTGGAGCACAAAGCAATGACAAGAAAGTCTTGGCTCTGGATGGAGTTTACAAGTCCAAATCCGGTTTTGTGTGCCAGGGAGAACTATACGATGCATCAATAAGTGACCTCGATTACGACGCCTGGTGCCTACTTGTAGGATGGGAACCGGCAGGCAAGTGGCGCTTCTATGCTCGGTACGGTGAGCAAAATATGGATGTTACTCCATCTGCAAATCCGCTGAGTTGGGATATTCGGCAAATTAGTCTGTCTGCGGTCCAGCCGCTAGGTAAGACCACATGGCTGCAGTATGAGTATGAGATCAATTCGGAGGACGTACCAGCGGGAGTGAATAGTGTAAGTAACAACTTGTTCTTTATCGAACTTTTCAGCGGTTTCTGAGACCATTTTCTATTTTTACTGCTGGAAAGGTAGTGGCCGGCTGCGTTTGAAGTGGCCGGCTACTCTTTTGTGTCGAAGGAGGTTCGCCACCTTTGACAGAAAAGTTGTCTGAGGCTATGGGTTGACAAGTCATATCGAGCGGGTCGGCAATGGCAATCTACGCTATTTCAGATCTCCATCTATCTCTTGGCGTCGAGAAGCCCATGGACGTATTTGGTCCGCTGTGGGCGGGGCACGTTGAGAAAATCAGAGCGAATTGGGATGCCTTAGTACGTGAGGAAGACATAGTACTTCTGGCTGGCGATCTTTCGTGGGCAATGCGGCTACCGGAAGCAATGCCCGACTTGGAATTCATATCTCAACGTCCTGGGACAAAGGTCCTGATTCGTGGAAACCACGACTATTGGTGGCAAAGGCGCGCAACAACGCGGATTCAACGAACTGTGGATAGGAACTTGATTTTTCTGCAGGGCACATGTGTAATGTTCGGGGATGTGGCAGTAGCCGGTACCCGTGGTTGGCGCCTTGATTGGGGGGCTCGTGGGGAAGGGGCTCGCTCGGTAGACCAGAGCACAGTTCCTAGATATAGTGTCACTTCCGATGAAGTCAATGCCAATCTCGACAGGGTATTATTACGAGAGTTGGCATATCTTGAAAGGGCACTAAAATCAATCCCAGACGGGGTTCGCTTGAGGATCGCTATGCTCCACTACCCACCGTTTGACGAGCGCCTACAGCCAAATAAGTTTGCAGAATTGCTGTCGCGGTACTCAGCTGATATCCTCGTTTATGGTCATGTCCATTTGGGCTTGGGAAGTTGGATTGACGGGGCTGTGGGCGGAGTGCAGTATCGGCTTGTATCCGCTGATGTTGTTAACTTCACCCCAGTACTGATCACGTCGTGACAAATGAGGCACATTGGACTGTGGAGTAAAGACGCCCCCTGTTTGACCAAAGGGACAAGCCGTGCTATCATGTGAGCCGTTGCCAACCTGAGTGTTTAGGTAAGCCACGTAACTTTCTGCTTCCGCAAGTTGGACTATGGCGCATTTTCATTCTAGTGTTCTTGAGGTTCTTGGGCGTATCCGAAGGGAGTTTAGCGGGGTTAAACTCCTTGCTTTGGGGCAGACGGTTTATTGGGACGAGCCGATGAAGTCTGTCCTGTGGCTCCTGCTCGACAGATATTATCCTGAAGCAGTTTTGGTGGCGGGAATTCACGACGCAGACTATTTCTCAAAGGTACCTCCAGGAGCACATACTTTCAATGAATGGACAATACTTCCACACAACGACTGGAGTACCAGGGATCTGTGGGTGGCTACAGGCGAAATCTCCTGCCTTTTCGGCAGCGAGACAATCCCGACTCGTGAGATGTTTCTCGCACACGGGGTTCAACTGGAGAAAGCAGGGCGTCATTTCGCAGGCGAACGGAATGAGTTTCTAGATAAAGTAACCGAGGCATGGGGATGGCGGGGACTAGCATACGCAGGCAATGCAGATATGACCGCTTGTTGTGTCAAGTTGCGCGATGTTTTGCCGCAATTGCTCGAACTCATTCACTGGGCTTTTGAGGCGACTCTAAATTGCCTCGCGGAGTCTGCCAGGTTTCGGGCAGAAAAAGTGTGCTCCGAACTGCTGAGCGACGTACAAGATTACGCGAGCAAGTATCCGGAAGCGACTGTGACGGATATGTACAGGCATTTCTTGCCCGCATTTTATGCCCGATTGACACGGCGGCGGCCGGTAGGCATGGAGACGACAAGTTCGTGTAGGTTGTTCCGCTTTAATAGTTCAACAGTTCACTTGCCGCGTTTTGATCTTGTCAGAGCCTTTTTGGATCCCAAGACGCGGAAGCAGTGCCAAGAAGCGTACGATAGTGCGCTCGAAGGGTCAGACATTTACACACTAGACCGATTTTGTGAGGGTGCGATTCCGTTTGACTTGGTTGTCCCAGGAGTGGGCAGGGGCACAATATGCCTTCAGGATGACAGAGTCGTGATTGATATGCCCGAGCATGTGCACATCGAAAGCACTCAGCCGGTTACCACATTGGAGATGCTTGCCGAGTTGGTAGAGGAACGTTTCGGACCAGACGTGTCACTAGTTGGCAAGGCTGTAACCTTGATTTTGACCGCGTCGAGAGAGTTTATCTTTGTGATGAATGAGCAGGCTTCCGCTTATGTATGGCGGTGCAAAAAGATGGCTGACTTGCTTAAGGACTCAGGGCTCGACCTTGGTTTTCATCCTATTCTGAGGTTAGATTATGGCGCATGGGACGCCGTCGGAGCGTCAGAGGTGGAGTTTATTCTGCCCGACCATCTTGCGCGTGCATTTGGTCGCAAGGAAATCACAGCCGGAGATTTTGCTCAGTCCTGGCGGCACGTGGTTGCAGAACAAGAGAAGACTCTAAAGGAAGTGGCTGCTTTGGATAGTCTGGACGTGGCAATTGCTTTTCTTGCTGAGCGATTCGGAGAGCCTTGGGTCACAAAAATGCACCAACATCTTGATGCATCTGTGTATCTACGTGAACTTGCCGAACGGACCGCACCTCTAAAGCAGGAGTCAATCAACCTGCGTGACCTCAGCCACAGGCTGAAACAAGAAGCACATCATCTAGAAATTGAAAAAGGCAGACACTTTCGCCGATCAATCAAGCCGGTTCGGGATAGGCTTTCTGAACTCGAGGCGATGGGGTCAAAAGATTCTCAGGAAATTGAATTTCTAAGATTGTCTTTGGAGAAAGCAGAAAAAGAGAGATCACGTTTAGAAAGCGAGATAGAACGCCTGCATGCCGAAGGAATCCACGCGCGGAACAAACATTTAGAAATAAAGGCAAAGGTTGCGTCGATGGAGAGAAGCAATGAGGCGGTTCACGCCCGTGCTTTGATAAAGGCAATCGAGCAGGAAGTAGAACTAGTTAAACTTGACCTTGTGCGGGATGCTTTTTTGGTATCCAAGGGATTGGTGTATACGAATCACCGTCCATGTGCCTGGTGGTTCATGGTGGCTGATCCCACGATGAAGTGGTTTGACCGGGTCGCTGAGATAACCAAACTGCGCCTTGAAGAGTTAGGTGGAGAGACAAATGCCTAGCATCCGGTTTGCAAAGGTGGAAAGTGTTGGCAACCACTTTGTGTTGGTTGAGGCGTTCGAAGCAGTCACCAGTGATTGGACAGAACTAGCGCGCTTGGCTGGTTTGCACAGATTTGGCATTGGGTCGGATGGGCTGTTGGTGATATCCCCGTCCAGTGTTGGAGACTTTAGGTTTCGCATGTTCAATCCTGATGGTACGGAAGATATGTGTGGCAATGGGTTGAGATGTGCGGGGCTATACGTATCGGAACGAAGGCTCACTTCGAAGAGGGAAATCGTATTCGAAACAAAAGACGGTCTCCGGGAAACCATTATAAACTCGCACGATCATGGCAAGGGGCTTGTCTGGGCTAGTATGGGGAAGCCATCTCTACGTGCAAGCGACATTCCTGCTTCCGGCGGTCTTGAGGAACTGATTGACTACCCTTTGGTTGTGGGGCAAGAGACTTTCGAATTGACATGCGTCGCGGTTGGAACGCCCCATGCCGTTATACGCGCAGAAGTTGAAGACTTTTGGCGTGAAGTGCCCAAGGTGAGCCGTGAGATAGGGTCTCACCCGCTGTTCCCAGAAGGACTGAATGTTACTTGGTATTCTCCTGGAGAAAGTGGTGAGATCAGAGCAAGAACCTGGGAGCGCGGCGTTGGACCGACCTTGGGCTGTGGGACGGGTGCGTGCGCGGCTTTGGTGACCGCACATATTCATGGGCTTAGTGGCAGGAGCGCCTGTGTAAGGTTCCCGGGTGGTGACCTGAGCGTAGAATGGCGAGATGACGGGGATATATGGAGCGCTGGTCTAGCGAGCATTGTGTTTGATGGGATTGTGGAAATCGCATGAGTTTTTACGATGAGATTGCTGAAACATATGACTTACTGATTTCGTGGAAGACTAGGCTAAAACGTGAGAAGCCTTTCTTCACTAGCGTTTTTCGAAAGAACCAGGTGAAAAGAGTACTTGATATGGCCTGCGGCACCGGAATGCATGCAATTGCCTTCCACGATTGGGGGTACTACGTCGAAGGCTCAGATAAGAGTAGCACGATGATCAGGAGGGCGAAACAAAACGCAGGAGAAAGGGAAATCCAATTTGTCCGAGCAGGTTTTACTGACGAAGATAAGATCGGAGGTATTTTCGACGCCGTAACTTGCCTTGGAAACTCGCTTGTGCATGTCGAGACACACCAAGAAATGCTTGAGTCTTTGCGTTCGTTTTACAAACTTTTGATTCCCGGTGGTATCGTTGTTATTCACGGACACAATTATGACAGAGTCCTTAGGAAGAGAGAGAGAATGATGCCGATTGTTTGTAAAGAATGCGACGGCAATCATTATGTCTTCGTGCGTTTTCTAGATTTTGTGGATCATGAGGTTGATTTCAATTTCGTATCTTTGGTCTTCGGACGAAGAGGTTGGGAAATGCAGCACTTCCGGACGCACCAACTGCCACTCACAAGCAACCTCGTTTTGAGCCTGCTTAAGGCAGTTGGCTTTACAGGAATAACCATTTACGGGGGCTATCCTTTCGAGCCATACGAAAGGTCAAAATCGGAGGACTTAATCGTTGTTGCTCAAAAACCGCACACTCGTCTGAGCAAGCCGCCAGCTGAACCCGTGGCCGGCCTTGATAAGGTTCCTATTCGAGACGGCGGTGAACCTCTGGTAGACGTTTCAGTTGTTGTTCCTGAGGTGGCGACGCGTACCAGACCCACCTGGGTGCGTGCGTCCGTTGCACACATGCTCGCTGCGGCGCAGCGTAGGCTGCCTTCTGGATATAGGCTTAAGGTCATCTCGTCACTTCGAAGTCTAGACCATCAGAAGGCTCTTTATGAGAACTACCTTGCTCAACTTGCACGCCGACATCCTGAGTGGCCGAAGAGTCGGTTGAGGAGAGAGGCAAATAAGTTTTTTGCGCCGCCTGACTCCAAACATCCCCCTGGGCACACAACCGGTGGCGCAGTTGATGTCACGATTGTAGGATCTGACGGGCAAGACCTGGATATGACTTCCGTTATACGAGAAGGTGCATCTCAGGCTGAAACATTCCCGACATACAGCAAGTTGATAACGCCCCGGGCTGCCAAGAACCGCCAGTTGTTGATCGAGGTTATGTCTGCAGCAGGGTTTAGCAATTACCCAGGGGAATGGTGGCACTGGTCCTACGGGGATAGCGCATGGGCACTGCGCACAGGTCATGAATGTGCGATATACGGGATTGCAGAAGAGCCCACATAGCAATTTGATATTTCTTGATATTTCTCCTTCCGTGAGACGGAGTATATTAGGTGGAGGGTCATATGAGGGCAAGTAAACGTGAACGAATAATGGCGGCGGTGGAGGGGCGTGAAAGCGATCACGTGCCAGTTAGTTTCTGGTACCATTTTGAATTGGAATTCCCGTCCGGCGAACCTCTTGCTGAAGCCGAAATTGCCTTTGCCAGGAAATACGACCCTGACTTCTTAAAAGTAATGCACGATCTTCCACTTGACCTACCTGATGGAATGGAAGCAATTGAGACGCCAGGGGACTGGGCTGAAATTCGGCCACTAAATCCTAGGAAAGGAAGCCTGGGGGAACAACTCAAGGCTCTCAAAATCATTCGTCGCCGCCTCGCCGTGGACATGCCGATAATTGACACCGTTTTCAACCCGTTTGCTGCTGCCAACAAATTATGTGGGAAGAAATTCATGGAGCACTATCGAGCGAATCCCGCAATTGTCCGCAGAGCGCTCGAGGCAATTGCAGTGTCATTAGCAGACTATTCGGTTGCCTGGGTTGAAGAGGGTGGCGATGGCATATATTATGCCCTGGACGGCGCACAGACAACGACGATGTCCGAAGATGAATATCGAGAGGTATTCATGCCGCTTGATCGTCTCGTCTTGGAGACAGCAATGGAAACAGGGTGTCTCAACGTGCTGCACTTGCACGGCGAGAACGTGATGTTTGAATTGCTCCATAATCTGCCTAATCACGTCCTATTGTGGAGCAGTCAACTTACAAGACCGAGTCTGAGGGAGGCGCGAGGTATTCATCAGGGGTGCATCGCTGGCGGCATAAACGAAGTGGAAATCCTCAATAGGACACCGGCGGAGGTCATGGAAGAGTGCCGGCGGGCAGTGGCTGAAGCGGGCTCAGCAGGTTTTATCCTTGCTCCTGGCTGTGCAGTCCCCACAAATACACCGGAAGAGAATCTATTTGCTATAAGGCAGGTCGTCGAGTAAGCCAGCGGGCGAGAAGATTATTTGGTTGAGACTGACGGTCTCGCCTCTGCATTCTTTGGGAATACGCAAGGAGTTCTTCTTGTTGATACGCCGACCCTTTCCGATAATGATTTACGTATGAACTCTACGAACTACCTCCAGTATAAGCCAGAACAATCATTTCTGTGTGAGTGGCTAGTCACAAATGGGATTGGCGGTTATGCTTCGGCGACAATCGCTGGTGTGAATAGCCGAAGATACCATGGGCTTCTAGTAGGGTCTTTTCCGCCTCCACTGGGTCGCCAGGTTGTACTCTCCAGGATTGACGAAGAGATTCGGGTTGGTGACGACTCATATCCGCTTGCTTGTTCTGAGTACGATGGGGGAGTTATTCACCCAGACGGCTTCCGATACCTGTCGTCATTCTGGCTTGACCTCGGCATACCGACGTTTGAGTACCGCTTTTCTAATTGTGTGATTAGAAAGCAAGTTTGGTTGGAGCGTGGGCAGAACACCGTTTACATCATGTATAACCTGCGAGAAGGTCCAGGTGATGTTGTGCTTTTGCTCAGACCATTTTGTGCATTTCGTGGTTATCATGGTCCGCTTCGCAAGGGTGGAGACGGAGCATTTACCATTGAATCTCTTGGGGATAGTGTGCTTGTTTCCTCAGCAGGAGTGCCGTACACGCTCCGCATTGCTTGCGACGGAGCAGAGTTCCAGAATGAGCAGGATTGGTACTGGCGTTACTTGTACAGAATGGAAAAGGAGCGGGGTTTAGACTTTCTTGAGGACCTTTTCACCCCTGGCTACTTTTCGTTGAGCCTTCGCCAAGGGTGCAGGACAGTTTTCGTCGCCACGACTGAGCCTTCATTTGCGAGATTGCAGGATGCATTGCGGCGTGAGAAGAGGCGCCGGAGATCATTGGTTAAACAGGAAGCAGACGGATTTCGGCGACAATTGCTTTTAGCGGCAGACCAATTCATTGTGGACATACCAGGTCCGAAACCGAAAAAAGGGATTATTGCTGGCTACCACTGGTTTGGTGAATGGGGCCGTGACACCATGATCTCAATTCCAGGGCTGCTTCTTTCCACTCGTCGCTTTTCAGAAGCAAGGAAAGTCCTGCTGAGATGGGCAGAGGCTCTGGAATGCGGGATGCTGCCGAACCGCTTTAATGATGATGGAGGTGCCGAATATAACTCAGTAGACGCTGTATTGTGGCTCTTTGAGTGTCTTCAGAAGTACGTTTCTTCATCAGGTGACGAGAGCATCATAAAACAGTTGTTCCCACGTCTAGAAAAGGTTATCGAAAAACATATCGCTGGTACAAGGTTCGGCATATCCACTGACTCAGATGGCCTGCTTCGAATCGCAGAGCCGAGGACGCAGTTGACTTGGATGGATGCATGTGTGAATGGCCAGCCAGTAACGCCAAGGTCAGGCAAGGCGGTGGAAGTCAATGCATTGTGGTACAACGCACTAAGTTTGATGTCGCCCTGGGCAATATACGCAGGTCAATCGCCGGAAAAATATGAAACTCTTGCAAGCCACTGCGGTGCAAGTTTCAGGCGCAAGTTTTGGTACGCCGTGGGGAGTTACCTGTACGATGTAATAGATGCACCGGGCAATGATGCGTCCATTCGACCGAATCAAATCATGGCTGTTTCTTTGACCTATTCGCCGCTTGACACTCAGCAGCAAAAGTCTGTGGTTGACGTAGTGGAGAAGTACTTACTTACCCCATATGGATTGCGTACACTGTCGGAAGATCATCCGTCGTACGTTGGGACTTACCGCGGAAGTCCACAGGAACGTGATTCCGCTTATCATCAGGGTAGCGTTTGGCCGTGGCTCCTGGGTCAGTTTGCCAATGCCCACTACCGGGTGTATCGCAACCGCGATTATCTGTTACACTTGCTGGAACCTTTTGCGCAACACATTTCTGAGGCTGGTGTGGGAAGCATCTCAGAGTTGTTCGACGGCACGGCGCCTCATCACCCACGAGGTTGTATTGCACAAGCCTGGAGCGTTGGCGAAATTTTGCGTGTGCTTACGGACATAAGAGCAATGGACTAGGCCATTGACTGGAATTCGTTTGGTGGCTATACTAATCGCGGCCACTAAATACCAGTGTGTGCGAGGGCTTCTGTGGGTCGGTTTTTCCTCTTGAGGCGTGATTTCCTCATCGTTGCATTTCTTGCCATTGCGACCTTTTGCGTGTTTTGGAAAGTAATCAACTGTGACTTCGTCTATGACGACAGGCAGTACATTCTGGATAATCCAATTGTTCGAAACGGGCTATCGCTCAGAGGCATTGCCTGGGCTTTTACATCGACATACGCATTCAACTGGCATCCTCTCACCTGGCTTTCACATATGCTAGACTGCACGCTATTTGGCGTCAGGCCCGGGTCTCATCATCTGATCAATCTGCTTTTCCATATTGCTAACAGCGTCCTCTTGTTTTTCTTATTGCTCCGCATGAGCGACAATGCCTGGAGGAGTGGCTTTGTGGCTGCTCTTTTCGCATTACATCCGCTACACGTTGAGTCGGTCGCATGGGTGGCAGAAAGGAAAGACGTGCTGAGCACCTTTCTTGGCTTGAGTACAATTTGGGTTTATGTGCGATATGCAGTCAGAAAAAATGAGAGTTCGCGATCGGCTTATATATGGGTAATTGTCCTATTTGCTTTAGGTTTACTGAGCAAACCTATGCTAGTTACCTTACCGTTTGTGCTGCTGCTTTTGGATTACTGGCCACTTCGGAGGTTTGGCAGTACGTCCATGAGCGAAGGAGAATCCGAGATGGAGGCAAGCAATCGAATCGCGGGTTGGCAGTCACTCGTGGTTGAAAAGTCGCCTTTGTTTGTCTTGTCTGCTTTGTCATGTGTTATTACGTATCTTGCGCAGCACAAAGGTGGCGCGGTCGCAGGTTTGCAGGTTTTTCCATTTTCAATCCGCTTGGCAAACGCTTTTATCTCTTATGTTGCTTATATTTGGAAGATGTTTGTTCCTAAGGACCTTGCGGTCTTTTATCCACATCCTGGTCACGACGTAGAAGTCTGGCAAGTCCTAGGCGCGTTTGCGCTGCTTGTACTAGTAACGACGCTAGTATTTAAGGCCAGGAAGAGCCATCCGTATTTGCTAGTAGGGTGGCTTTGGTATCTGGGAACCCTTGTGCCCGTTATTGGTTTGGTGCAGGTTGGAATGCAGTCTATGGCAGATAGGTACACTTACATTCCACTAATTGGGCTCTTCATGATCATAGCCTGGGGTATTCCGGATCTCCTTGCATGGGCGCCGGTTGAGAGTTGGAGAAGGTCGAGAGTCTCAGCGGTCGAGTCATTTCCTCGCCTGCTAATATTAGTCGTACTTGCCGGAACGACGCTGGCAACGATGGCATGTATTGCCCACAAGCAGGTAAGACACTGGCGAAACAATGTCTCATTATTCCGGCATGCACTGGACGTCACACGAGATAACTACCTGATGGAAAATAATCTCGGGTTCTTTCTCATGGAGCAGGGCAAACTGAGCGAGGCGGAGAGGCACTTCAGAGAAGCATTGAGAATAAATCCTCGGTATGGTGAAGCACACGTTAATCTTGGCAACATTTTTTCGGCGAGGGGCAAAGAGAAGGCGGCTTTTCAAGAGTATCTGAAGGCTGTGAAAGCCAATCCAAGGCTTTCTCAGGCGCTTTTCAACCTAGGTTGTATGTTGGAGCGGCAGGGGAAGATAGATAGCGCGCTCGACTACTATCGCCGGGCAGCAGACGCAGCGCCAGGCTGTGCAGAGTATCAGGTCAATGTGGGACGATTGCTTGCCAATGCAGGCAGATTTGATGAGGCTTGTGAGCGGTTCGAACGGGCGGTCGAAGCAGACCCTGGGTCAGCCGATGCACACTACAACCTTGGATGTGCCCTGGTGCAGCAGGGGAAGCCCCAAGAGGCTAAAGCCCACTTCGAACTTGCTTTGAAAATGGACCCGGACAACATTTATGCTCATCTAAATCTGGGTGCTATTCTGGTAGATGAGCAGAGGATAAACGAGGGCATAGCCCATTACATGCAGGCGTTGAAGATAAAACCTGACTTTGCAGCAGCGCATCACAATTTGGCGATCGCATACTACTTCATGGGAAATTATGGAATGGCTTGGCGAGAGATTGCCGAGTGCCGGAAGCTGGGAATGACGCCAAACCCCGATTTTATTCGGGCTCTGTCGGAAAAAGCACCGGAAGTCCCCAAAGTGTCTCTGCAAGACTGAATTTCAGTTTGGGCAAAGATCACAATGTGTATGGCGAGCAAACGAGACCTGCTTCTCATAGTCGGAGCACTGGTGATATTCACGCTGGTTGTCTTCTGGGGTGTGCACGGATATGGTTTCATTAACCTGGATGACAATGGGTATATAACCGAGAACGCTCGTGTCCAAGGCGGGCTAACCCTGGAAGACATTGCCTGGGCCTTCAAAACTACGGACCAATGTTTTTGGCATCCGCTGGTGTGGCTGTCCTACTTTTTTGACAGGAGCATATTTGGGACTGGTCCGGTTGGCTTTCATGTCACAAGCCTCTTTCTGCATATTCTAAACACAATACTCTTGTTTCTACTTCTTCAGAAGATGACGTCCTCGACCTGGCGAAGTGCCTTTGTTGCGTTTCTATTCGCCGTACATCCCCTACATGTGGAGTCAGTCGCGTGGATTTCGCAGCGTAAAGACGTTCTTAGCACCCTGTTCGGGTTACTCGCTATCTACGCGTACGTGAGGTACTGCGAAGTCGAAGATTCCGCTATTGGCAAGCGTGCCTCAGCCTATGGTCTTGTCGTCCTCCTCTTTATTCTCGGATTGATGAGCAAACCTATGCTTGTGACGTTGCCATTTGTGTTGCTCTTACTCGACTACTGGCCACTCAAGCGTATTGGAACAGAGGTGCACGACGCAAGGAAAGCACATTTGTTCAAGATGGGCAAGGTAGTTTGTTGGCTCGTGTACGAGAAGGTTCCACTCTTTGTCATATCAATTGTTTTCAGCATAATTGCCTATATGGCACAGCGAGCAGGTGGGGCAGTAAGTACGACAGGATCTCTGCCTATTGCGTATCGGTTAGGCAACGCCATAGTATCCTGTGCGGTTTATGTTCTCAAGATGCTATGGCCGAGAAACTTAGCGGTGTACTATCCACACCCAGGGGCCAGCCTGTCTTTTTTGCAGGTACTACTGGCAGGCTTATTTATCATTGGTATCTCGGCCCTGGTTTTCCTAGCGCATAGCATCCGGAGGTATCTGCTGTTGGGGTGGCTGTGGTACATCGTTACCCTCATACCTGTGATTGGTTTGATCCAGGTAGGCGGCCATGGGATGGCTGACAGGTACACATACGTACCAATCATTGGGCTATTCATCGCCATCTCATGGTTTGTTGCAGATTTCTTCGTGTGCAGAAGGGAACGGTGGACCGCGGCGAGGAGTCGCAAGGCTCTCTCGCCAGTGCTGTCGTTATCAGCGGTGATCGTGGTCCTTTCGCTTGGTATCTGCACCAATATTCAGTGCCGATATTGGCGTGACAGCATCGCTCTGTTCAAGCGGGCGCTAGCGGTTACCAAAAACAACTATACGGCACACCTGAACCTTGGCATGGCTCTAGAAGTCAACAACAAGGTGGAACAGGCAGTGAAACATTATCAGCGGGCGCTGGAGATCGAGCCTCGCCAATGGAAGGTATGGAATGGGCTTGGTATTGCCTTGGAAAGGCTTGGGCAGGACAGGCAGGCAATGGACGCTTATAAGAGAGCGATTGAGTTATCACCGAACAGTCCGGAACCTCATGGGAACATTGCCATGCTTCTCGCGCGCGGAGGCAGGTTCGAAGAAGCGGAGAAGCATGCCTCAATTGTCATTCACCTGTGCCCTGAGGATACTCTTGCACACAATTTGATGGGCAAGATACTTACCGACCTCGGCAGATTCACACAGGCTGAGGCTGAGTTTCGACGGGGTATTCAACTCCAGCCTGAGTTTGCCGACAATCACTTTCAACTTGCTTTGCTCCTAAAGACAGAGGGCAGAATACATGAGTCCATCATGGAGTTGGAGAACACGCTCCGTGCTGAACCTTCTCACCCGCAGGCACACCTGGAGTTGGTTGGTGCCAGGTGCCAGGCCGGGGATTATAATGGCGCTCGGCGGGAAATCGAGGAGTGCCAAAGGCTTGGAATAGAAGTCCCTCCTGATTTGCTCGATCGTCTTTCCCAACAAGCAAGCGATGTAAACTTGCACTAGTGGCGCCTTGACGGTATACTGCTCGTGCGATGCATTTACGCGCAAAAATATCCCCTCTGGTGTGGTTACAGTGGGTCTTGCCATATTGATCCAGAGACGAACCGGTATTTTTCTTGCTGCCATTCTAGTGATGCTTACGTTCCTGGTATTCGCTGAGACCCTCCGGCACGATTTTCTAAACTACGACGATAACAAATACGTGACTGAGAATCCCCATGTGCTTGCCGGATTGAGCCTCCAGGGAATCATCTGGGCATTCCGATCAACCTATGCCGCAAACTGGCATCCGCTTACCTGGATTTCCCATATGCTGGACGTTGAACTTTTCGGGCTAAAACCGTGGGGGCATCACCTAACAAGCGTATTGCTCCACACCGTGAATGCAGTTTTCTTATTCCTCCTGTTGTACAGGATGACGGGCTTTATGTGGAGGAGTTGGTTTGTGGCAGCATTATTCGCAGTACATCCTGTGCACTTGGAGTCCGTAGCATGGGTGGCTGAACGGAAGGACGTGCTCAGCACGTTCTTCTGGTTACTGACGATGTGGGCTTATACAAGATATGTTGAATGGAAACAAATAAGCCCTAAGCATGCGTTATTACATTACGCTGCGACAATTGTGTTTTTTGCGCTGGGTCTTATGTCGAAGCCAATGCTTGTCACCTTGCCATTCGTCTTGCTGCTTTTGGATTACTGGCCTCTGCGGAGATGGGTGAGGGCTGAAACTGTCTTCAAAGTGCGAGCGCAGATTGTCGAAAAAATTCCGTTCTTTTCGCTGTCAGGTGCATCATGCGTTCTTACCTTCGTTGCGCAAAGACACGGCGGAGCAGTGACCACATTTCAACAATTTCCACTCGGCGTTCGATTATCCAACGCAGCAGTATCATACGTGGGTTACGTATGGAAGGCGATCTTCCCGCTCCGGCTTTCGATTTTCTACCCACACCCCGGACCATCGGTGCCATTATGGGAGGTAGTGATCTGTTGCATTTTTCTTGCAATTGCTTCTGGTTTCGTGGTACTGACAATGCGCAGGCGTCCATACCTTGCCACAGGATGGTTCTGGTATCTTGGAACGCTAGTGCCCGTGATCGGCATCGTGCAAGTAGGTGCGCAGTCAATGGCGGACAGGTACACGTATGTTCCGTTAATAGGATTGTTTATCATTGTCGCGTGGGGCGTGCCGGACTTGCTTGAGCAGAAAGTAGGTCAAGTGCTTGTCAGTGGTCAGGCCAGCAAGATGTGTGGTACATGGGTGATTGCAGGGCTCGTAGTTGTTTCGCTGGCTGCGAGTGCAAGTATTCAGGCGAATTACTGGCGAAACAATGTCAGCCTATTTCGGCACGCAATTGCAGTGACAAAGCATAACTACCTTGCACACAATAACCTTGGATTTGCGCTTGCGGAGCAAGGCGACGCAGAAGGGGCCATAAGGCACTATCTGAGAGCGCTTACAATCAAGCCTGACTTTTCTCTGGCGCACAATAACTTAGGATTGGCACTTGCACAGATTGGAGATTATGAGAAAGCAATCGAGCACTATCAAGAGGCACTTAGGCAGGAGCCAGATTCAGCGGCTGTGTACAATAATCTTGGGGTTGCTTTGATCGGTATGGGGAGATTAGACCAGGCAATAGAGGTTCTGTCGCAGGCTCTACGAATACAGCCGGAATATGCGGAAGCCTATACTAACCTTGGAATCGCCTACTTTAATCAGGGGGACATTGAATCTGCGATTGTGCAATACAAGAAGGCACTAGAGTACAAGCCGAACCATGCGCCAACACATAGTAACCTTGGAGCGGCTTACGCGCGCAGTGGAAACTTCGACGCAGCGATTGCCGAGTGCCTGGAAGCCCTGAGAATCGAACCTGGTTTTGCTGATGCTCATGCGAACCTAGGGTTGACTTACAGCCTGCTAGGCAGATGGGGCGATGCGATAAGAGAATATCGGGAAGCTCTCCGCATAAAGCCGGGTTTGGTTCAAGCCCATCGCGGTCTAGCGGTTGCCCTGGCATCTGCGGGAGACTACTCAGGCGCATGGGAGGAAGTAAAATGGTGCCGCAGAAATGGGGTTCCTCTGGATCAGGATTTTATCACAGCGCTCTCGCACAAAATGCCTGAACCTGGGGCGGATAACAGATGAGAATGCGAGATAAGAGACTCAGCCGGCTGTTGGTAGGAGCGATTTTGGTTGTCGTTTTAGTCGTAACGTTTTTGCCGACACTTGGGCTGAGTTTTGTAACCTGGGACGATGACGTAAATATATATGAAAATCCGTACTTAAAGCCACCGACATGGGATGGTATAGCGAGGTTTTGGCGCGAGCCTTACGAAGGATTGTATGCTCCACTCACCTACACTGTTTGGGCTGGTATAAGTGCTCTCACGTATAAGCCGGCAGATGGTGCTCAAAAAGGAAATCTCGAGCCACAGCCCTTTCATTTGTGTAACCTGATTGTCCATATATTGAACGTCCTGTTAGTCTTTGCCATTCTCTGCGTGATCTTCGATAAGTTGGTACCAGGGGTGCGTACAGAACTGCCTGCCTCGGTTGGGGCAATGCTGTTTGGGCTGCACCCGCTCCAAGTCGAACCGATAGCATGGGCGACGGGGCTAAAGGACTTGCTTTCCGCAGGGTTGGGTTTATGCGCCTTGTTGCTCTACCTGGGGTATTCGGCTGCTTCAGAGTGGCATGGGGCGAGACGTAGAGTAATCTCCTACTATGCGTTTGGGTTGCTGGCTCTTATTCTGGCATTGCTTGCGAAGCCGACCGCTGCGGTTATCCCCTTGATGGCGATGATTCTTGAGACGTTGATAGCAAAGCAAAGTATGCGTCGGGCAATGGTAGGTCTCTTGCCATGGCTTGTGGTGTCGGTTGCAGCAATTGCGTTTGCAAAGATCATCCAAACCGGCGAGCATATGCGGTTCGTGAGCCCAATATGGTCAAGACTGTTTATTGCTGGCGATGCTTTAGCATTTTATATAGCGAAGGTGGTTTATCCTATAAACCTTGCTACAGACTACGGGCGGTCGCCGGAATACGTGCTCGGGAAATGGTGGCTCTTTATAACCTGGCTTGTGCCTGCGTGTCTCACGCTCCTGATGGTTCGCCGCGGTGGGAGGGTTCTTCTCATCGCCTGGATACTGTGCGTCGTCGGGGTTCTGCCGGTACTTGGGTTTGTGCCTTTTGTGTTTCAGAGTTACTCGACTGTTGCGGACAGGTACATGTATCTTTCCATGATTGGACCGTCGCTTGCGCTAGCATGGACGATTGCTAGTAGCCGGAAAGTCGCGGTTCTTTACGCGTGTTTTACTGCGTTGCTGGCGGTTGCCGTTGTCTCGAATGTTCAGAGCCGCTATTGGAAAAATACCACAGCACTTTTTGAACATACGCTTAGGGTCAACTCGTCTAGCCCTGTCGCGTATTACAACATGGGCATGGAGTGTGTAAGTCAAAATAGACTGGATGAGGCGATCGAACAATTTAAAAGGGCTATCATCATGAGACCGGACTATGCAAAAGCGCACAATAATTTGGGGGTGGCCCTTGCTGGGCGTGGTGATGTCATGGAAGGGATCGAACATCTCCAGGAAGCAGTGAGTATAAAGCCGGATTACGCTGTTGCGCATTACAATCTGGGAATTGCTTTGCTTTCCCAAAATGATACGGAGGGTGCACTTGAGCATTTATCTGAGGCGGTGCGCATATTTCCCGATCACCTGGAAGCGCAATTGAGCCTGGGAAAATTGCTTGCCAGGATTGGTATGTCTGAGAAAGCAGCCAGCCATTTCGAGCAGGTCGTGCGGATAGATCCTAAGCATGCGGAGGGGCATCTTTGTCTAGGCATGGTACTGGCTCGTTTGCGAATGATAGATAAAGCAGTCGGCGAGTTGAAAAAAGCAATACAACTGAGGCCGGACTATGCAGAGGCGCACAACAATTTGGCAGTTATGTTGTACTTGCAAGGGAAATACCGGGACGCATATGCAGAAGTACAGATATGTAAAAGATTGGGGGCAAATCCTGATCCACATTTTATCAAGGCGCTGTCCGAAAAGTTGAATAGGTCATCGGGAGGCACGGAGCAATGATGCCCGCTGGTGATAGCAGGAAGATACTCCTTGGTGCGTTGCTCTTAGCCATTTTGACACTGCTGGCATTAGGGCGGGTAGTGTGGCACGATTTTGTGGATTTCGACGACGGTACATACGTGAGCGCGAATCCCAAAGTGCTTCATGGACTTTCAATCGGAGGTATTGCGTGGGCTTTTGCGACGCGCCATGCGAATAATTGGCATCCGCTGACGTGGATTTCACTTATGACGGACGCGACACTATTTGGTAAGACTGCGTTTGGATTCCATTTTACCAACCTAGTTCTGCATCTTGCCAACGTTATTCTACTCTTCATTCTGTTTCAACGCCTGACCGGTTCTGTCTGGAAAAGTTGGACAGTGGCAGCGCTTTTTGGAATCCATCCGCTTCACGTGGAATCAGTTGCCTGGATATCAGAACGCAAAGATGTCTTGAGTACTTTTTTCTGGATGTTGGTTCTTCTCTCTTATGTGAAGTACGTTGAGTCGCGCAGGAAAGGATCGTCTCAGTCTCTTGTCGCCTATTTCTTGTTGGTTCTGCTATTTCTGTTGGGCTTGATGGCAAAGCCTATGCTTGTGACGCTTCCTTTTGTCTTGCTCCTCCTAGACTTTTGGCCCCTCGGAAGAATGAGTGTAGGGTTTTTGCAAACCGACAGAGCGACAAATGTGAAGATTGATGCTCGAAGTCAGGATTCGTTGAAAACGCTCATTTTGGAGAAGACACCACTCATAGTTTTGTCTGCCTTGTCCTGCGTAATAACCGTGGTTGCACAGGGCGGAGCGGTCAGCCGATTTGATAAGTTTCCATTGGGAATCCGATTGGCAAATGCGATTGTCAGTTACGTGGGATATGTGGGTAAGATGATCTGGCCGTCGGATCTCCAGCCTTTCTATGTGCATCGCGGAACTGATATTCCAATCTGGGAAGTGGGATTTTCGGGCGCGGTATTGGCACTGGCAGTAGCGCTTGCAATGAAGAGGGTGAAAACGCAGCCTTACCTGACCTTTGGTTTGCTTTGGTATATCGGCACGCTGGTGCCTGTAATTGGCATAGTCCAGGTGGGAGCGCAGGGCATGGCGGATAGGTATACTTATGTCCCGCTGATCGGTTTATTTGTTTCTATTGTTTGGGCTATTCGTGAAGCAACAGCGACGCTTGGTAAGTCGTCACGGTCACTGCTTCGTGTTCTTACGGGTCTGGTGGTTGGCGTACTTGCCTTCCGCACATTTGTACAAGCGGGATACTGGCGGAACACCGTCACTCTATTCGAGCACACTCTTGCGATATCACCGGATAACTACCTGGCGCATAATAACCTGGGCATAGCGCTTGAGAAAAGAGGAAGGCTTGAGGAGGCTGCACTGCACTACCAAAGAGCAATCGAACTAAGACCAAGTCATGCCCAAGCGCATAACAATCTGGGGAACATTTTTCTACGGCTGGGGAAAGTGGGCGAGGCAATTGAGCAATACGAGTTGGCACTTGACTATAGACCAGACGATGCAATCATAAGAAACAACTTAGGGTATGCTCTGGCGCGAGTTGGAAGGCGTGAGGAGGCAATAGGACAATTTCGGCGGGCATTGAAGCAAGATCCAGATAATGTTCAGGTACTCCTCAACCTTGGCAGTGCACTTTTGAGAAAAGGTGAAATCGGAGAATCTATACGGTATCTTTCGAAGGCGGTACGGCTTCAGCCGGGTCTCACTCGTGCACACTTGAACCTAGGGGTGGCTATGCAGATGACTGGTGCGCAGGCTCAGGCGATTGCGCATTTTCGAGAGGCGGTTAGGCTTTCACCGCAGTCTGGAGATGCACATCTAAACCTGGGAGTAGCACTCTTCAAACAGGGCGATATAGATGGAGCATCTCGAGAGTTTGCTCGTGCCATCGAGATTCGTCCTTCGGACCCGAAGGCATACGAATACCTGGCCGTGGCTTTGTACCACAAAGGACGCTACGGCGACGCGTGGTCAGCGATAAAGATGAGTCAGAAACTGGGCGGAAAGCCCGACCCAAGATTCATTATGGCTTTATCCAAGAAGGTGAGTTAATCTTGGACATACCATTACATGAGGTTACAACCGGGAATGTGCGAATCAACCATTGGGAGCATTTACGCGCTTATTCAAGAACAGGCTGAGAGAGCCGACTTTTCGTTGTCTTATCTTTCTGGTGCCTTTATTGACCCTGAGGCATGGAAGCAAACAGCACGTGCAAAGTTGCTGGAGTTGCTCGCATATAATCCGGAGCCTTGTCCGCCAGATGTCGAAGTTGTTGAGCGCTCTGATATGGGTGACCATCTTAGAGAAAAGATATACTTCCGTAGTGGACCTACCGGCAAAGTTCCTGGCTACGTGCTCATTCCACAGGGCGTACAGTTTCCGGCGCCAGGGGTTATTGTGCTGCACTGCCACGGCGGAATGTACCGATGGGGGAAGGAAAAAGTAGTGGACGTGGGTTGGGCCCATCGGGTGCTGGCGGAGTACCGTGCGAGTTTTTATTCCGGCCGGTGTGTGGCGAACGAACTTGTACGTCGAGGCTACGTTGTGATTGTGATTGATGCCTTTTATTTCGGTGAGCGAAGACTGCTATTGAATAGTGGTAGGAAGGTAACAAAGGAAACCGAGGATGACATACTCGCTCAGAACGATCTGTCGCGTAAAAGTGAGGATGTAGTTGCGAAGACGTTTTTGATGGCAGGTATCACCTGGCCTGGAGTGCTTGTTTGGGATGATATTCGGACTGTGGACTATCTGATCAGTAGGCCTGAGGTTGATGCAAGCAGACTCGGGTGCATAGGCTTATCGCTAGGTGGGTGGCGGAGCGTCTACCTTGCCGGTCTTGATCCGCGGATCAAATGTGCGGTAGTCGTAGGCTGGATGAGTAGCCTGGGAAAGATGCTTGCAAATCATGCTGTCAAGCATACTTGGATGATATTCGTTCCCGGTCAGTATAAGTATCTGGATTTGCCGGACGTGGCCTCGATGCTCGCTCCAAATCCCCTGCTGGTGATTCATGCAAAAGGTGATGAACTTTTTCCATATGAGGGCGCAGAGGCGGCATTCCAGAAACTCAACGAGGTTTACGCAAGACTTGGTTGCGAAAAAAACTTTCATGCGAGTATATACGATGGTCCTCATGAGTTCAACGCTGAGATGCAGGAGGAGGCTTTTGCCTGGCTTGACTCTGCGTTGAAGCAAGGAGGAGTTAGGTATGTCACGGGCGAATGAATTCTTAAGAATAGGATGAAGACAGACGGATTAACGATTCCCATCGTGTCCGGTTTGGAGGAAGTATGACACTAACTCTTCCGATTGTTCAGATAACTGCCAGAACCATTCCCGAAGCTTGGGAACTTGCTGTGGTACAGACTTGGGAGACAGGAGCGGAGATTCGGACGCAATATGACCGCCCAGAAGATCCGCCGAGCCGAGATGCTCTTGCTGTAATTGTGGCAACGGAGCCCATGTCTGAGCCGCGAATTCATCGAGCTTTCCCCGGCGGGATCGTTGAACTGGAGGCATACCGCCAGGAGGTTGTTGACGGCATACACGATCACTGGGTCAATCCTGCGGAGGGCAAATGGGAGTACACATATCACGAAAGGCTTACCTCATACACGGTTCCCGGGCTAAACAAGTCTGTTGACCAAATCGCGTATGTAGTTCGGGCACTCGCCGAGGCTCCTCATACACGCCGTGCTCAAGCAATAACTTGGAAGCCTTGGGAGGATGCGGGTATTCATGATCCTGCGTGTTTGCAGAGGATGTGGTTCAGAATCTTTGGGGACGAGTTGGTTTTGAACGTACACATGCGTTCGAATGATGCTTTCAAAGCCGCTTTTATGAACATGTATGCGTTCACCGATCTCCAGCGTCTGGTTGCAGAGCAAGTGTCAGAGCGCTTGGGTCGCAAGATCAGGCCAGGGCAATATACGCACATTGCCGATTCTTTTCACATCTATGGTGCCTACTTCCAGGAGTTTGAGAGGTTCTTGGAGACGCTCAAGACCCGTACTTTTGAGCAGAGGGTGTACAGGACAGAAGATGTTCAGGACATCATAGATGAAGCAAGGGAACAGATTGCTCATTCGCTGAGTATCGAAGCCACATCAGGGCGCAAGGGGCTGTAGTGAGGCGGGTGGCGAGGTCGCAGAGACTTCGTACCCTAGGTGAGGGGTGAGGGAGGTTTCTCATGTTGCTGTCCAGGGACAAGATAGGGTATACGACGACCTACCAGGGTCGGACATCCGAGGCTGGTTGGCTTGTGCTGAATATCGCTAATCTCGATCTTGAAGGTGTGAGCAAGATATACATAGATTTGCGTGACGTTGAAGAAATAAGGGCCGGAAAGTCGAAAGAATCTGAGGCTTTGGAAAAGGCTAAGAAATTGCTTGGCGGCGAGTAAGTTTTGCATAAGAGTCTGTCAACGCCTGCGAGGGGCATTATTCGATTGTCCTGAGAGGCAATGGCAGTCGTCATCCTTAAGCAGTTTCTCCCGCACCTCCATCGCAATACCTGCATTGTTGTATGAGGCCGGAAGGAGATCATAAAGTGCCAGACGCCATGCAGGAATTGCTTGCGCCTCTCCCTAATTCCTTTTGAGTGGTGGCATGGAAATAGGGCACGCACAACTTGCTATTATGTTGCATTCTGTGCCGCATCTTGGGCCGAGAGGTATTGCTCGCCTCCTGAAGGATGTTCCATCGGGTGATTGCCGTGTGCATCTTGAGGACCTTGGGTTTTGGAATGTCTCGCCGGACACACTAAGGAAGATGTATTCCCTGCATCCTGCGGCAGCGGAATGTATCGTCAACCAAAGGGAGCAACTTCTGAGCGCATCTTCTGAGATCGCTACGGCTGTCGATAGGCTAGGGATAAAGGTCATTACGCTAAATGATAGCGATTACCCGACGTGTATTCGTGAATATGAGCATTACCCTCCACCTATACTATATGCGTACGGAAACATAGGGCTTCTCAGCGACCAGAAGTTTGCCGTCATCAGTTCCAGCAAGATTGACTCACATGGTGTCGAGGTGATGCGTGAGATTGCCGGGCTTTTGTGCGACGGTGGGCTAGCGGCAGTCACGAGTCACAATACTGAGCCGTATCAGGTAGTCGGTTTGACAGCGAAGAGCCGTAATGCTCCTATCTGCCTCATCCTTGATCGTGGGATCTTGAGTGCGTTTCCACGAGGGCTCGGTTGGGAGCCAGTAGCGCAGGCACGCATTTGGGGACTGCGCTTTGACCCCGATAGGGATCTGGTGTTGTCCAAATTCCGGGTCTATGACCCTTGGATTGGTGCGAACGGTCGTGAGCGTGACAGGATGGTGTTTGCTTTGGCAGATATAGTCGTTGCGGTAGAGGTCAGAACCGGTGGTATCATGGAAGCCGAATGCCTCCGTGCGCTGAAGTATGGTCGTGAAGTATATGTGTATGGGCCGGAGGACGACCACATGCCGTCAGGTAATCGGAAACTACTTGAGAGCGGCGGTAACCGTATAAGCCGAGATTGGGCGCCATCGCTGGTCGCAACGCTTGATCTGCCCAATGGACTGATTCCGGATGGGTTTACTACAGGAGAATGGGAATGAAGGTGCCAGTGGCCCCAACTGCCAGTGGTATGCATGAGATCTCTGACTACTGGTCGTGTGATGCCGGAGCCGGCTTGGCCTTCGTCGCGTAGAACATTAAGTGATTAAGACCTGTGTGTACTGGCTTTCTGAGCCCAGACGAGGCGAGAAATAGATTGGGATCACTCTGCGCATGTTAAAGGAAGGGCATGTTGATATTGATCTAGCAAGATCAAAAGCAAAAAAACTTCTTGGTTCGGGACGCATGCCAGTTCTGACATTTTTCGCTAGGCGATTTATGATCGGTGAGTACGATGTTACTTAAGAGGCTGGAAATCCAGGGGTTTAAGAGTTTTGCAGATAGGACAGAGATCGTTTTTAGTCCTGGAGTTATTGCCGTGGTGGGTCCAAACGGCAGCGGCAAAAGCAATATCTCAGACGCAATCCTTTGGGTGCTGGGTGAACAAAATGTCCGTAATCTTCGCGGGCAGAAATATCAGGATGTGATTTTCGCTGGAACGGACAAGCGCCGTAGTGTGGGCATGGCAGAAGTCTCACTTACCGTTGACAACTCTGACGGCAAACTGCCACTGGAGTTCTCCGAGGTTACAATCACGCGTAGGGCATATCGCTCCGGCGAGGGCGAGTTCTTCATCAATAAGACCCCTTGCCGACTGAAGGACATCTACGAACTCTTTCTCGACACAGGCGTGGGGCGCGAGGCGTACTCAATCGTCAGCCAGGGAGAGATAGATGCAGTCCTCTCAGTTAAAGCCGAGGATCGCCGTGAGTTGTTTGACGAAGCGGCAGGAATCAAGAAATACCAGGTCCGAAAGAAAGAAGCCGAAAAGAAACTCGAGAATACAGAGCAAAACCTAAGCCGAGTCAATGACATCATCGCCGAGATTGAGAGCGAAATCGGACCGATCGCCGAGCAGGCGCAAATTGCTGAGCGGTACCTGGAATTGGTGGACCGCCTGAAAGAGATCGAAACCGGTATTCTGATTGCGGACCTGCATCGCTACACTGATGAGATTAAGAAGGTTTGCCAGGAGAAGGAAGGTTTTACAAAAGCCATATCGGATGCAGATGCACTCATCGCCGCACTTGAGGAAGAAAAGTCTGCGCTTGCGATTGACCTTGCAAATGCAGATGCTCAGGTTGAACGGTACAGTACGATGCATCAGGACGCTCTTACGCATGCGGAGCGTGTCGAAAGCCAACTCGCACTTGTAAACCAGCGTCATGCGGTGGCGGAGGATGCTGAGCGCTTATTAACACAAGAAATCGCTCAGATTGAGAGTCGCATTTCCCAATTGCAGACGCAGAGAGCCAGCATATTGTCAGAACGAGAGCGCATCGAAAAGGAGATTGCACAGTTATCCGAGCGCATGGCAGAAAAGGACGCTGAAATTCAACGGCTTGGGTGTGAAATCGAAAACGCAACGAGGGTTGCGAATGACGAAAAGAGCAATTACATAGAACTGGCGAAACGGCTAGCGACACATCGAAATGAACTAGTCAATACTACGACACGGATTGAGTCACTCAGGGGCGCACTCGAAAGGGTTTCTGCGGAGGCCCGGGAAGCTGAACGTATGCTTGCTCAGGCAAGGTCCGAGAAAGTGAATATGGAACAGGATTTGGCGAAGTTCAATGCCGACCTGGAGCGACTACAAGAGCACTTGGCGAATCTCAAAACCAAGCGCACCGAGGCACAAACAGCGCTGGCACAGGCAGAAGAAGAACTTAGCAAGGTGACCAGAAGCCTTGTTGACAAAGAGGCACGGCTCAAGACTCTTCTTGAAATGGAAGATGCACGTGAGGGCTATTACCTGGGCGTGAAGTCTGTGACAAATGCTCTGAAAAAGAGTTTGCTGAGCGGAAGTTATGCCGTCGTTGCTGACGTTATTGAAGTTCCAAAAGGTTACGAAATTGCCTACGAAGTAGCCCTCGGCTCAAGTTTGCAGGACATAATCACGGACTCGGAAGAAGAAGCAAAATCTGCAATTTCCTATCTGAAAAAGACAAACGGTGGGCGGGCGACTTTTCTCCCCCTCAATAGGATGCGCCACACAGCCTCTCCTATGCTGAAAGAATTAGTTGGAAGGAACGGAGTCCTGGGTCTCGGCAATGACCTTATCAAATTTGATCCAAAGTATGCTCCAGCGATAGATGCTTTGCTGGCACGAGTGCTGATCGCTAAAGACCTAGATTCGGCGATTGCTGCATCAAGAGCAGCGATTGGGTGGAGCAAGATTGTGACGCTTGAGGGTGATTTGATCCTGCCAAGCGGTGCGATGACAGGTGGGCACGTTCCTGCGAAGATGGCGAACCTTTTGACTCGCAAGCGGGAGATTCAAAGTTTGCGTGACCAGTTGCAGGAACTTAGCGCTTTAACTTCCCGCTTAAAGGTCAAAATCGAGACCATTTGTGCTGAGTATGAGAAAGTCTCCCAAGAGGCGTTAAGGGCGGAGGAAAATGACAGTCAGGTCCGAATGGCTCTTCTTGAGAAACAGAGGAAGTTGGAGTTCACAGAGAAGGAAGTCCTCCGGCTGGCTCGAGAGTATGACGCACTTGAAGCAGAGAGGAATGGCGTACAGCAAGAACTGAATGCCGCTAAGCAATCTGAGTCTACTCTCCGCAAGACAATAGAGGCAGTGGAAAAGGAAAACGCAAGTCTGGACGAGATTATTGCTCGGGTTGAGCAGGAAAGCAAAGAAATGCAGGATCATTACGACTCCTTGACCGCCGAGGTCGGGAGTTTAAACGTTGCCATTGCCTCTTTGACGCAAAAGAAGTTAAACCTAGAGCAAATTGTCGAGACTTCCAGGGAAACTGAGAGAGACCTTGGGGTGGAGTTGTATCGAAAGAAAGACCAATTGGCAAATGCCCTGGCGGAGAAGGCTGAGACTGACCGTAAGAAATCGGAATTACAGGCGGAGTTACAAAATCTTCACCGGAAATGCGAGGAGACGCAATTTCATGCCGAACAGTGGCGTAAGACAAAACAATCGGTGCTTGCAGCGAGCATCGAGGTCTCTGAAAGACTGAAAGAACAAAGCAAGATACGCGAAGAAGTTACGCAAAAAATGCATGCTGCGGAATTGCGCGAGGCACGGCTCGAGGTACAAATTGCGCAGACTACCGCACGACTGCTTGAAGAGTATGAGATAAGCCATGAGGATGCGCTCCAGATGGGAGTTCCTGAAGTCAAACACGGCGCATCTGCTGAAGTGATGCGTCTCAGGCGTGAGATCAAGTCTATGGGCGAAGTGAACACTGGTGCAGTGCAGGAGTACTCGCGCTTGAAAGAACGTCTTGAGTTTCTAAGCGGTCAGCGCCAGGATTTGCTCGAGGCAAGGCGTAAACTTGTAGATGCAATCCGGGAGATTGACGAAAGCACAAAAGGAATTTTCCTGAAAACATTTGGGGCTGTGGGGGAAGCATTTGACAGAATGTTCAAGCGACTTTTTGACGGTGGTAGCACACAACTCGTCTTAACTGAACCTGAAAATGTGCTTGAAAGCGGCATAGATGTGATAGTCGAAATGCCAGGCAAGAAGCGTCAAGACCTCATGTTATTGTCAGGCGGGGAGCGAGCGTTGGTCGCAGCAGCCCTGTTATTCGCCCTTCTGTCTGTGAGACCAAGTCCGTTCTGCGTCCTGGACGAGGTTGACGCGTCTCTAGATGAAGTTAATGTTGGGAAATTTGCGGAGATTGTCAAAGAATTTGCGGAAAAGTCACAAATGATAGTGATCACGCACAATCGGGCCACGATGGAGGCCGCAGACGTCCTCTATGGTGTAACGATGCAGGAAACAGGGGTATCACGGGTTGTATCCGTGAGGCTGAGTGATGTTGCAAGCGTTGCATGATTGAGCAGGTCCATTTTTGCAGTGCTAGTGACCTGGGAGTCAGTGTTGCCTATTAAATGGCCCGCGTTAGGGGAAAATGAGCGTCGAGAAAAATAAGAATAATAAGAAATATTTTTGAATACGCGTTGAAAAATGATAGAAGATGCTTGACATTAAATGTTGCTTATTGTATGATACTTGAGCCCGCTGTTCAGCCAAGATCCAGCATGCATTAAAGTTAGTCGAAAGGAGGCGCAATAGTGGACTCGAAAGACGGAGCCAGGGATTATGTTGGTATCCGCAGAAGCCTTGGAGGGCAGTCGCTGGGCGAGTTGGAGGCCCAAATCCTGGACGTAGTCTGGGATTTGAAGCCGCCGGTGCGGACTACTCAGGTCTTCAAAATCATGTATCCGAAGCGCGAGTTGTCTTATTCAACCATCATGCTGACTATGGCCAAGTTGGCCCGAAAAGGCATACTAAAGCAGCGTCGGACAGGCGACAAGAAGACGGACCCATTCGAGTATGTTCCGAATATCAGTCGCGAGGAGATGGGGCTTGCACTGTTGAATCAGGTCGCCAAACATATCCTGCAGAAGCCGCTCTACGAGGTTCTGCCGGAACTTTGTGGTACCGAAGAAGGGATCTCAGCAGACGCCTTGGCAAATCTGAAAGCACGAATAGAGAAGGCTGAGGCCAAGAGTAAAAGCAAGAAGGGGTAATGGAGTTTCGTAGAAAAGTGACTACTTCTTGCTTGATGTGTGAAGATGAGGCAGGTAGATACCTGCCTCATCTTCTTCCAGGAATACCGTTGGCACGAGATTATGAGACTGTAGATACACACATCGAAGAGGTCGGCTTGGTATCCTGAAGGAAGAAGCCAATATCTACGTTGCGACATGGCAACCAGACATGTTGATATAATTAGAGCCCTCCTACGGCGCGAAGTCGGCACAATCCGAAAGCCTGACGGCAGCAATCTTCGGGTGGCATTAGCCTTCCCAAACACCTACTATGTGGGAATGTCGAACCTAGGATTTCAGGTCGTATACCGCATTTTCAATGAGATACCCGGAACCTTATGCGAGCGAGTGTTCTTGCCGGAGCAGCGTGATTTCGAAGACTTGAGGCGGACGACATCTTCGCTTGTGACCATGGAGTCTCAATCGCCGCTAAGGGAGTTCGACGTTCTTGCTTTCTCCGTGTCGTACGAACTGGATTATTTTAATATTCCGCGAATCCTCTCTCTCGGTCGCATTAGTGAATTGGCGAATGACCGTGGTGAAGAAGAGCCTTTGATAATTGCAGGCGGCCCGGCGGTTACCTTTAACCCGGAGCCACTCGCTCCATTTGTGGATGTCTTCGTAATTGGTGAGGGCGAGGAAGTGATACCCGAAGTCGTTAGTGTCCTAAGAGATGGCGGGGAGCGCTTGCATCTTCTTGAGAGGCTAGCACAAATCCAGGGGATATACGTCCCACGGTTTTATGAACCAAAGTACAAACGGGATGGTATGATAGAAAGGGTTTCTGTGACTGCTGACGTGCCCATGCCGGTTCGACGGCGATGGGTGCGCGACCTGGACAAATACAATCCGGGGAACCCAATCCGCACTCCTGACACAGAGTTTTCCAATATGGCAATTGTTGAGATTGCAAGGGGTTGTGGCAGGCGTTGTAGGTTTTGCGTTGCTGGTCACGTGTACTTGCCTCCAAGGAAAAGAAGTGCTTCGAGTGTGCTCCGGTGTCTGGAAGAAACACCACGTGCAGAAAGGGTGGGGCTGCTTGGTGCTTCTGTGTTCGATCATTCAGAGTTCATGGATATTTGTAATTCTTTGCTTCAACATCGGCGGCTGTTTTCTGTGTCTTCGGTACGTCTTGATCTCTTGACCGAGGAGATCGCCGAAATGCTTCATCGGGGTGGGCAACAAACAATAACAGTTGCCCCTGAGGCAGGCACTGAAAGGCTGCGTCAGATAATCGGCAAACCGTTGACTGACCAACAGATTTTCGAAGGTATGTCGGCTGCGTGGAATGGCGGGTTGCGCAGGATAAAGATGTATTTCATGGTTGGATTGCCAACGGAAACTGAGGAAGACGTCAAATCCATCGCACAACTGGCACGCACAATTGCTTCGAGTTTCCGGTGGGAGCGTCTCGTGGTTTCTGTGAGTTGCTTCGTACCAAAGCCTTGGACTCCCTTCCAGTGGGTTCCTATGGAGAAAGAAAGGGAACTCTCCTCGAAACTTGCCATGATCCGTCGCGAACTCAAGGCAGAGAAGAATGTAAGGCTTACAGCGGAAAGCGCAAGGGAGGCTGTGGTCCAAGGTACGCTTGCCCGCGGTGACCGAAGGTTGCACAGTGTAATAGGTGCTGTGGCGAGTGGCTCTAGGAGTTGGAAGAACTCTATATCAGAGGCGGGGCTAAGCGTGGAATTTTATGCTTACCGCGCAAGAGAGCGTGAAGAGGTATTCCCGTGGGACCATATAGATCAGGGGATTGCCAAGAGTCATTTGTTGGCTGAGTGTGACTCGGCATTGCAAGCGCCAGATAAAGAAAGACGCAAGCCGTCTGGGAGTACTACTTGATAGACAGGAAGCAAATGAGTAGTCTCGTCGGCGTTTCGCATGTTTGTGCCACCAACAAGTGCCAGACCTGCTAATTTGTGTGCTTTAATCCTGAGAATCGGACCTCTGGCGTTTATTGAGCGGTGTACTGGCGACCTTATCGGCGTTCGTTCCTACCCTCGATATTTGATGCGGTGCGGACTCTTGGTGCTGTGTACAGCGAAGTGACTGATGGACCAAATTTCTCGGAAAAGGTCGCGAGTCGAATGGTTAGGCGACCATCTTCGTAGGATGCAAAAACGAGTTGGTCGCGGTCAGGTGCCCACACTGGAGTTCGGAATTGTGCGGACAGCGACTTAGAGTGATCGAAAGACGTCTGATAGTTTGGTCCCCAGCCGCTCGTCTTGCCGACATTGATTGCAAAAAGGTTTGCTGGGTTTCTTCCATACACGTATGCAATCCACTTACCGGTGCTTGACCACACAGGAGCCGCGTAGTAGTGTCCGCCCACTGCAATCGCCTTCATCGGTCCTCCGGATATTGGTGCCGAATATATGCCTGTTTCATGATTTGTCCCAACGAATGCAATATAGCGCCCATCACGGGACCACGTAGGGTGCTCTTGGGTGCCGGGACCGTATACCAATCGCCTTGCGTTCCCACCTGAAGAAGGAATAATCCAGATTGCGGGATAGCCGGTACGTTCACTCGTAAACGCGATTGAACTGCCATCTGGCGACCACGCGGGATCGTAGTCACGTCCAGGAGTATCCGTGAGCCTTTTCTCGCGCCCTGTGCTTACTTGTACGCACCAAAGGTCTACGTTGCCACCGCTGTCGGAAGCGAATACTATCGCTCTTGCATCACGGCTCCAGCAGAAAAGATTGGCTGAGGGATTCTTCGGTATGTAGACTGCTCGACTACTCAGTTGCTTAATCACCCCTGATGTGTTCAGTAGCCAGATGTAATGCTTGCCGTTTCCGTGACGCACCAGCGCTGCTATTGCCGAGTCAGAAGAGGGCCATTTCAAAGCGACTATAGTGTTTTGGTAAGGGATGAACTCGGTACGCCCCCCACTTTGATTCAATATATAGATACCCGGTCCGTCTGTTAGGCGAGCGGCGACGGCAATCTTCATTCCGTCGCCTGACCAGGCAGTCACCGGTATGAGGGTCTGACTCGCCTGCAAACTGCAGCATGCGAGTATCACAAGAGCGAGAAATGTTGTACGCCGCATCGGTCCACCTCCAAATTATAAGGGGTGCTAAGTGAGCCGGGGAATCTCTGGACGGCGAATTAATACCATTAGTGCTGAGAATACACACACGAGTCCCCCGATCGTAAGTGTGCCGGGAGCACCTATGAACTTGGCCATTGCTCCTGCTTGCAGATGTCCTAGAGGGAGAAGCCCCTGGAATGCGAACAAGTATGCACTTACTACGCGTCCTCTCAGTTCGTCCGGCACAATAGTCTGTATCAATGTATTCGTCGTCGCCAGGTAGTTTACATTCATGAATCCCAGCCCCATCAAGAAAAAGAGCGACAATGGGAATATCTTAGAGTTGGCGAAAAGGATCAGCATGATGGCTAGGAGAGTGTAGGCAGTGGAAAGGACGAGTCCCTTACGCTTGGATTTGCTGAAGAATGCAAGTGTTAGCGCTCCAGCAAGCGCGCCGATGCCTGTCGCAGACATCAGCATCCCATAGCCCGTGACGCCAACCTTGAGGATTCGGTCTGCGAATACCGGCATAAGTGTCATGTAGGGCATTGAAAATATGCTTGGTACCGCTACCATCATTATTAGTGTTCTCACAATATCATGACGCCAAACGTACATCAATCCCTGGTGGAATTCGTTGAGGACGTTCGTCCGCTCAATGGGTGTGCTTCTGAATCTGATAATCATCAGGGCTAGGATAACCGCTAGGAAGCTGGCTGAGTTGACAAAAAAGCATCGCCCAATTCCGATTCGGTCAACGAGGACACCTGCGAGTGCTGGACCTATGATCCTGGCACTATTGAACGCTGCGGATTGAAGGGCAATGGCGTTCATGAGGTGTTCCCTTTTGACCAGTAGCGGGATGCTTGAATGTCGGGTTGGGATGTCGAACGCATTCGCACAACCACTTATGCTGGCAAGAGCCATGATATGCCAAACTTTAACGCTCCCCTTGGTCACTAATGTGCCCAGTACAAAAGGAGAAATGGCTAGAATGGTTTGGGTGACCAGCAGGAGTTTACGCCGGTCTACTCGGTCGGCGACAACCCCTGCAAATAGCGACAACGCTGTGAAAGGTATCGTATTAAGGAATAGGACGACCCCGAGCATGAGAGAGGAGTGCGTAAGTTTGAATACAAGCCATCCTTGTGCGACAGTCTGCACCCAACTACCGATAGCAGAAATGAGGATACCACACCAATAAAGTAGATAATTGCGGCTGCCGAGTGCGCTAAACAACTTGAGTTTCCTTGTTCCGGGAGTTTCCTTTTCTAATTCTAGAATGCCAGACGAGACGAACGGTGTCAAGGACGGTTGGTTTTCCGATGCCGAAAGCACATAGTCCCACCCGGGGCGATAAGAGTTTCATTGTTGAATCAAGTATTGAATGGTATAATCGCGCGTAGCAAGACTGAAGACAGAGGTGGCACTCTTGAGATTAGGACTGATCTTGTGTTGTCTCGCAGTTTCCGCGGTACTTGGCAATGAGATCCAGAACCCTGATTCTCCATTTGGTGTTGTTTGCCCGTGGACAGGAATCGGAGACTCAGGAATTGGGTGGGTGCGATGTGGTGCCGGGTGCACTGCACTGGACTGGGGTGCGATCAACAAGGCTAGAGGCGTGTATGATTGGACCGAAGCGGACAAAGAGGTCGAAAGCACCTATGGCAAAGAGAAAGCGGATCTATTGGTGATCCTGGGCTACACACCGAGGTGGGCTTCCTCTGGTCCTAATGGTGAGAACAATTATCCTCCGAAGGATCTCTCTGATTGGTCGAATTTCGTCTCCGAAATTGTCGCTCGTTACAAGAATCGAGTGAAATACTGGGAGGTGTGGAACGAACCGGACATCGGATTCTGGCAGGGGAGCATCGCGCAATATGCCGAACTTCTCAAGTCTGCATATGTAGCGGCGAAGAAGTCCGACCCGACATGTAGAATCGTATTCGGGGGCATGGCGGGTGTGAACCTCCCATTTCTCCAAAGGGTCTATGAACTTGGCTGCAGGGAATACTTCGATGTCATGGCTGTACATCCGTACCAGTGGGGTGAGACGTTTGATGACGAGTGGTTTGCTGCACAACTCTGCGAACTTCGCAAGTTAATGATGAGATGGGGTGACACCGAAAAAGAAATCTGGCTTACGGAAATAGGCTGGTCTACAGGTTCCCCCGGCATAGATGAAGAAACGCAATCTAATTTGCTTGCTCAGGCAATGGTTATCACTCGGACACTGCAAGACATAAAGGTGAGCAAATGTTTCTGGTTTTCGGTCAAAGATTGGGGAGGACCCGGCTACGGTCTTATCAGGTCTGACGGGACTCAAAAGCCAGCATTGCTTGCTTACAAGGAAGTAATTGCGCATCTTGCAGGAGCAAAGTACATTCGCTCTTACGGCAAAGATGGCGTTCGGTGCCATCTATTTGCGAAAGACGGGTTGGAAATGCTTGTGGTCTGGTCGCGCGACAAGTCAATTCGGAAATTCCCGCTTCCCCAAGGTGATTGGGTGAGATACGAGCCATTAGGGGGGCAGGTGACTGAACTTTGTGGTCAAAGCGAGATCGAGGTGGGTCCTAGACCGGTTCTTGTCTACGGGAAGAGTCAGTTGGCGTCTAATGCTGATGGCGAGCGGAGGGTTGCTGGGCGGCTGGAGGTAATGTCAGACTTTCCGGGGCCTCAAGGGCGATCTGAGCCTGCAGGGCGGCTAAGAAAGAGAATGGCTGAGTCTCTCAGGAAGGATATTTGGTATAGCATCCAAATACCGGAATCCACTACACGCCTTTGGCTTTCGAGGAGAAATCCGAAGGAGACTCCGATTATCGCAGAAGTGCATAACGATGGTGTGTCGCCTGTGATTGTTGAATTGGAGGCCAGGGTGGGTGCGTTTAGAACGAGAGCCCGGACTACCGAGCCGATAAGGCCGGGCGGGAAAGCCACTGTCCAGATGTACCTCAATCTTCCGATGGGTTACAGGTTGCCGTGTGACACACTGGAGGTCAAAGGACGAGCAAATGGTGTCACCATTCCCGAGACAAGGATGCAGGTCAGGATAGCGGATGGTCCGGTCATAGAGTTTCTGGCGAACAGTACGCTAGAGGGAAAGTATCTGGTCGAGTGCGAAGGGACTGGTTGCGCACCAAGTGTCCGTTTTGGCGGGACATGGACATATCGGTTTGATTTATCGGGTGTCAAGGAAGCGGTTGTTGATCTTTGCGTCGGCGCGCACCAGGCGAATGATTGGACCGTGCTTGTTTCTCGGGACAGGATGCAGTGGCAGACTCTGCTGGCTGGAAAGAGCAACAGGGGTTGGCAAAAGGCAGATCTCACGCCATATGCGGGAGGCGAGGTATTCCTTAAGTTTACGGGGAATGACCAGCAGCTGAGCGAATTGGTCTTGATGACCAAGAGATAAGGCTACAATGGCCACATGGGATAATGTTATGGATTGGATTCGTCCTTGTGAATTTACCTCTGCATGACCGTCTGCTATAATTACTTATCCGGGGATTCTGGCAATCTGGAGGTCTACCCGTGAGGCAGCATCCTAAGTTCATCCTCGCAGTACTCTTTGTTTGCTGTGCGATGAAACCCGTCCTGGGACAGGTTTCGGCGAATAATGCCGATCACTTTCAGGCAGCGCTTGATTTTTACCGGAAGTCGGATATCAAGTCGGCTATAACCGAACTTCAAGCATTTCTCAAGGATAACCCTGATGATGCACTGGGTATGGTATGGCTTGGATTCATGTATCTCAAGCAAGAGAATGCCGATGAGGCGATTCCTATTTTGGAGAAGGCTATTAATATCCGACAGGATCTCCCTGAGGCTTACAACAACTTGGGCACAGCATATTTGGCCAAAGGGGATGTCGCAAAGGCGACATCGGCTTATGAGAAGTCTTTGAGTCTCAATCCCAAGAATCCATCAGCGTTGTATAATCTGGCAAATCTTTACATAAAGCGTGAAAGATTTGACGATGCAATCAGAAAGTATACAGAAGCGGCAGAGGTAGCACCGGACGATGTGAACATTTGGAACAATTTGGGATATGCTTACTACGTGAAGGCGGACTATGCAAGTGCGGTTGCGGCTTATCGTAGGGCTGTTGAACTCGCTCCCAAAGATCCGGCAATCCACCTTAATCTTGGGCTTGCTTTACATCGCAGTGGCGATAGTGAGAAGGCATTAGCGGAATTCGAGGAAGCAGTACGGCTCGACCCGGGGGATTATAGCATCCATATTGCTTTGGGCGAGTCATATGCAAGCACGGGTAATATAGACAAGGCTGTCGAGCATTTTGTGAACGCAGCGCAGATAAAACCGAATGAGTTCACCCCCCACCATAACCTCGCGGTGCTATACGGTAAGCAGGAGAAGTATGATGCGGCTGTTAGGGAATACGAGGAAGCGCTAAAGATACGCCCGAATGAACTCAACGTTGTCAACAACTTGGGTTGGATATTCTATAAAATGGGCAGGCTTGAGGATTCAGTGGCTCACTTCAGGAAGGCAATAGCGATAAACCCAAACTATGCACTTGCCCATAGCAACCTCGCCGTGGTCTATCAGGAGTTGGGCAAGCCAGACTTGGCACTTGCGGAGTGGGAAGAAGTCTTGCGTATCAACCCAAAGAGTATCACCGCTGCTATCTCGCTTGCAAACATCTATCTTGCTGCTGGCAGAATCAAGGAAGCTGAGGGAAAATACAAACAAGTGTGTGAGGCGGACCCTCGAAATCCCCACGCGCTAAACGGGATGGGATTAGTGGCTGAACGTTTGGGGAGACTTGACGAGGCGATTGAGTGGTACAAACGGGCGTTAGAGGCTGAACCCAAGTTTGCGATTGCGTACAACAACATGGGTGTCGCTTACGAGAAGAAAGGCATGAAGCAGCAGGCCATTCAGTATTATAAGAAGGCACTAGAACTTGACCCAGGCTATAGCGACGCACAAGCGAATCTATCGAGGTTGGGCGCAGGCTAGAACCGTGCGTTCGTACTAGAATTAGCGCGTGAACACAAGAAAGGACATCTCAAAGGACATTCCCGTGAAGTCAATTGCGATCGTGCTTAACCCTGAAAAGGATGCCGCAGTAGAGATTGCCAGGCAAACCGCATCATTGCTTATGAATCAAGATGTGCGTGTGTTAGCGGACCGAACTTCGGCTGACGCTATGGGGATGCCTGACCTGTCTCAGTCAGACGAAGTTTTGGGCGAGTCGGATTTTGCGCTGGTGCTGGGAGGAGACGGTACGCTTCTCCGGGCGGCGCGGATGCTTGCGCCGTATGGAGTGCCTATGCTCGGCGTGCGACTAGGCAAGTTCGGCTTCCTTACAGATCTTGAGCCGGACGGTGTGCAAACAGCGCTTGCCCGGGTGATGGAAGGAAACTACAAACTCGAAGAGCGGATGATGCTCCAGACTAATGTGAGGCGCCATGGCAGGCTAATCAGGAAATGGGTGGCTCTCAATGATGTTGTTATTGCAAAGGGGCCTCTGGCACGGATGCTACTCCTCGGCGTCCATGTCGCTGATGAGTATCTTTCAACCTATGCTGCAGATGGGCTGATTATCGCCACGCCAACAGGGTCCACTGCATACTCCCTCTCGGCTGGCGGTCCTCTTGTGACTCCAGACTTGAAACTGATTATTGTCACTCCCATTTGTCCGCATACGCTGAGCGCAAGGTCACTGATCGTCTCCAACCATGAACATGTCAAGATTTCGGTGGAGACAGATCCAGGGGATGTGGTAATGGCGACAGTTGACGGGCAAGTCGGCATGCGTCTTCAGCGTGGTGACGAAGTTATTGTGAGTGAAGCGGACATCCGAGCCAAACTGATATCGCTGGATGGCGAGACGTTCTACAGTAAGGTTCAGACACGTCTTAAATGGGGCGATAGGTTCGAGTTTTAGAACAGATACGTCTCCTGCTATGTGATTGCCGGCATTATTGGGAAGATGATTGAGCAAATCCACATTGAAGAGTTCGCCGTTATAGACCGGCTAGATCTTGAACTGGGGCCAAGTCTAAACATCTTGACTGGCGAGACAGGCGCGGGAAAGTCGGTTATAGTTGACGCCATCAATATGACCCTTGGTGAGCGCGCTGACGCCGACATGATTCGAAGCGGCTCAGACAGAGCAATTGTCGAGGTTGTGTTTGATCTTTCCAGATCTTCGAAAGCGGTTGATGTCCTGCGGATGGCTGGATTTGAACCGGAGGACGGGCGGGTGATCCTGAGCCGAGAGATCCACAGCAACGGCAGGTCGCAATGTCGTGTAAATGGGCGACCGGCTGCGCTTTCGCTGGTCAAAGAAGTAACCGATCACCTTGTTGACATACACGGTCAACACGACCACCAGTCTCTCTTGCGTCCGGATTCACATATAGATCTTTTGGATGAATGGTGCGGTGCTGATGCGCTATTACTACGGGCACGTATTGCGCAGGGGTATGCTCGGCTGAGGGAACTAAAGGGCGAACTTCGCCAACTCGAAGCCGATGAGCGCGAGCGGGCGCGAAACATTGACTTATACCGCTTTCAGATTGATGAAATAGAGCGTGCTTCGCTTTCTCCAGGCGAAGAGGACCGCCTCGAACTGGAGTTCGCACGTCTCGCAAATGCCGAAAAAATGCAAGAAAGTGTGTCCAGGGCTTACCAGGCACTTGGAGACAGGTCGAATGAAATGTGTGCGCTAGACAGGGTGGCTGAGGCGGCAGACGCAATTCGGCAGGCGGCATCGATTGATCCCGCTTTGAACAACCTCCTTGCATCGGTTGATTCTGTAATATACCAGTTGGAAGACGTATCGCGGGACTTAAGGAATTACCGCGATGCAGTTGAGGTCAACCCGGAAAAACTGAGGGTTGTTCAAGAGCGATTGGAAGAGATCAAGGCGCTTAAACGCAAGTATGGTGAGACCGAACAAGCAGTTTTGGACTATGCGCAGAGTCTTAGGGATAGACTTGCCTTGCTTTTGAGTGGCGAAGAACGAAGTGCTGAATTGAGCGCTGAAATCAGCAAGACGGAGTCTGATATCTTGCTGGAGGCGCAAAATCTTTCGAAGTTGAGGCTAAACGGCGGGCGGGCTTTTGCAGACGCTGTCGTGCGAGAATTGGCAGAGTTAGGCATACCTAACTGTTCCTTTGAGGTTTTTCAAGAACCCAAGGATTTGGATGCCACAGGGATTGATAGGATTGAGTTTCTTATCTCTACCAACCCTGGCGAGCCGGCAAAACCATTGTCTAAGATTGCGTCGGGTGGTGAGATTTCGAGGGTTATGCTGGCTGTGAAATCTTTGGTTGCAAATTTCGACAATATACCGACACTCATTTTTGACGAAATTGACGTCGGGGTCGGCGGACGGACGGCAGAGGTCATTGCTCGGAAACTAGAACTCCTATCTACTAAATGCCAGGTCTTGTGCGTGACTCACCTCCCACAAATCGCATCGCGCCCGGCGACACACTTTGGTATCGAAAAACAGGTTCGTAATGGTAGATCAGTTGTCCGCGTTAAGCGGCTCAAAGACGAAGACAGAGTGAATGAAATTGCCCGGATGCTGGGTGGAGCGAATCCCTCATTGATTGCAGTAAAGCACGCACGTGAGATGCTTGGCATGTCCTGAAGGCATGCGCGACTTCTTGTCTTTTGGCGTCGAAAGGCAAGCAGGAAGAGAAGCCACAATGCGTTTGCCTGGAACGCTTTATGTAGAGTGAACGGCTTCTTTAAGTGGCGCCAAGGGAAACTGGTGGTTTCGTATGCAAAACGCAGAGAGTGAGGCTTCATGACTCCAATTCGGGGAAAGGCCAGAGTTGATAGGAAAACCAAACATTTGGCGGCAAGGCTTCAGAAAGGCGAAATTGCCGTGATTGATCATATTGACCTTGATTCCACCTGTGCGCGCATGTTGGTTGAGCGGAAGGCAGGAGCGGTGATCAATGCCTCGAGGTCAATATCTGGGCGATATCCCAACACGGGGCCGGGCATAATTTTGTCTGCAGGGATACCCATCATAGACGATGTCGGTGAAAAGGTGATGGAAAGCATTCGCGAGGGGGACGTGATATCAATTGAGGGCGGAAGGGTTTACAAAGATGGAGTCTTGTTGTGTGAGGGTCATTTGTTGACCATGGACGAAGTCGCTTCGCGGATGCAGGAGGCGCGCGGAAATCTGGCAACGGAACTAAAGAAGTTCGTCCAAAACACATTGAAGTTTATCGAAGAAGAGAAATTCCTCATACTGGATCCTGTCGAGGTTCCGGAGATAAAAACGAAAATTGCGGGTCGGCACACGCTAATCGTAGTGAGGGGTGAGGGCTACAAAGAGGATTTAGCAATCATAAAGTCGTATCTTCAGGATGTACGTCCGGTCCTCATCGGCGTTGACGGTGGTGCCGACGCTTTGCTGGAGGCAGGCTTCAAGCCTGATATTATCGTCGGTGATATGGATTCAGTGAGCGACAGAGCGTTAAAAAGTGGCGCGGAGATTGTTGTTCACGCATATGGGGATGGGAGGGCGCCCGGACTCGAGAGGGTGAAGAGACTTGGTCTGGATGCAGCGGTCTTTCCTATCCAGGGCACAAGTGAGGACATGGCAATGATGCTTGCGTACGAGAAAGGGGCTGACCTTATCGTAGCAGTGGGCACACACTCAAGCCTTGTTGACTTTCTTGACAAGGGTCGGCAAGGCATGGCGAGCACGTTTTTGACGCGCCTGAAGATAGGCTCTAAACTCGTAGACGCCAAAGGTGTGAGCAGGCTGTATCGCCGGGAGCCTAGGCTAGGGGAGATTCTTGCTCTTGTACTAGCCGCATCGGCGGTTGTCTTCGTAATAGCATTCCAATCGCCTGCGGTACGTACCTGGGCTGAGTTAATGTTTTTCAAGGTCAGAAAACTATTAGGGATATAGGTGTGCGCCGGTGCCTGTTGATTTTCGGTACCATCTAACCAGTCTCATCGCTGTTTTCCTCGCTCTTGCACTTGGCTTGCTATTAGGAAGCAACTTTATCGGCGGCTCGTCGATTGAAAAGCAGGTGGCAAAGAGTCTAGAGCGACAATTCTCACAACTTCGGGAAGAGAACCGCAGACAGCAAGAATCTATCGAGGAACTTAGAGAAAGACTGAAAAAGTCCGAAGAGTTTGAGCGTGGTGTCCTGCCATCACTGGTTGACAAGAGGCTTTCGTGGCGTCGGGTTGCAATAGTTCAGACCGGTGACTACTCTGAGGCTGTGCAGAATGCGAAATCGGCTCTTGAAGCCGCCGGGGCGAGGGTTACTTCTGTTACCACAATTCCAAACCTGTCGGGAAGGTCGGCTCTGGAAAGAGCGAATCGGGCCGTAGAACTGATCACGAGTGAATCCGGTGTGCTCGACCCGATCACCCGGGTCGTGCAGATTGTCGGTAATTGTATTGTCACTGGGTCCAATCCTGAGGCGATGGAAATACTGGAGAAAGAGGGGTTAGTCACTACCTCTGGCGATTACAATCGCCGCGTCTCTGCGGTGGTAGTCGTCGGTGGTGGCAGAGTGCAGAATGAGAAACGCGCACTAACCGTGGACCTACCGCTTTTGGAAGCCTTGAAGTCGCAGAACGTAGTTGTCATTGGTTGCGAGCCGTTATATGCTGGTTACTCGTACATTCCAACCTACCAGAAGAAGCAAATTTCGACGATAGACAATATTGACACACCTATGGGTCAGGTGGCTCTGGTCTTTGCGGTACTTGAGGATACTGGCAACTTTGGTCTCAAAGACTCCGCCGACAGGATCCTGCCAAAATATTTCGAGAATCGGCGATGACACCGAGGGTGAGCGTTGTAATCCCAGCATACAATGAAGAGGACCTTATAGCGCATACTGTGCGCGCGGCGAGTAGCATCCCCGGTGTAGCTGAAGTGATTGTGGTTGACGATGGCTCCAGGGATGATACTAAAGGTACTGCGAAGAGGGCTGGAGCAACTTGCGTCGTTGAACTCGGGCGAAACGTTGGCAAGGGCGGCGCACTAAATCAGGCATTAAAGTCGTGTACAGGCGAAATTCTACTGCTTCTTGACGGCGACCTCGGTCCTTCCGCTGCAGAGGGGTCCAAACTGCTTGAGGCTGTGCAAAATGGTACGGCAGATATGGCGATTGGCGTCCCATCGGGTGCCTATCCAAAGATGGCTGAGCACATTTCGACGCTCGCGCCGAAGAGTGGTGGGTTTGGGCTCGTTGTAAGGGTCGCACGTCTTGGCATAAAGTTGCTTACAGGGCGCATCATGAATGCTCCATTGTCAGGACAAAGAGCACTAAAGCGCGAGATTGTTGAGCGTGCCGGAGGGTTTGAGTCTCGATTCGGTGTGGAGGTCGGTCTGACGATTGACGCTGTCAGAATGGGATACAAGGTAGTCGAGATCCCAATCAATATGGTACACCGTGCGACCGGAAAAGATGTAAGAGGATTCAGACACCGGGGGAGTCAACTTTTCGACGTGCTCAAGGCTCTGTGCAAACGGACACTTTGGAGATGAGTATAGCATTAATCCTCGTAAGTGGCGTGTTGGTAGCGGTAATTGTGGCGCCTATTGTCAAGGTATTGGTACATGTGCTGAACCTGACGAGATCCAATTTCTGCGGACGTACGACTCCGCTATACGGCACCGCGGTGGTTCTGGCGGGCTTGTTATTATATTCCACTATTTTTTGGGCTTGTCCAAGCGCACAAGTAGGAACTTTTCTGTTGGCCGTCTTTATATTTGGCACGGCAGGGCTAGTTGACGACCTGTTTGGGTCAAGAGATGTCGGCGGTTTTATGGGGCATTTCGGATTGCTTCTGCGAGGAAAGTTTACGACCGGTGCTCTGAAGGCATTTCTAGGTGGTATGGGAGCATTGGTGATTTGCTTCATCGTAGGCAAAGGAAGTATAACTGGGAGCATCACGAGTTCGGCACTTATCGCGCTTATGGCAAATGCGCTCAATCTGCTGGACTTGAGACCTGGACGTGCAGTATCATGTTTCTGGTTTGGCGTTTTGCTTCTTTTTGCAGGGACGCTAGGTCACTTAAGCGTGTGGCGCGAGATTCTATCTATTATGCCCGTCGTGATCTGGCTAACGACACTTGACAGGTCAGGCAAGGTAATGTTGGGTGATGCAGGCTCGAATACACTCGGTGCTATTCTAGGGCTGGCGATTGCCTGGGAAGTATCTTTGCTTTGGCAACTTCTTATCGTCTTGTGTCTGTTGATCTTGCACGTCTACGCTGAAAAATATTCCATTACTAGGCTAATCGAACGGAACCGGATTTTGAACGCCATTGACTCTAGGCTAGGAGTTAGATAGTCATGGGTAGAATAGTCATCAATGAGGAACGCTGCAAGGGTTGTAGGCTGTGTGTACATTTCTGTCCGAGAGGGCTCATTAGCGTTTCAGAGCAATTTAATAGCAAGGGGTATCATCCCGCAGTATTTGAGGGTTCAGAAGAGTGCACTGCATGCACGATGTGTGCGATAATGTGTCCAGACGTTGCAATAGAAGTTTACAAGTAGGGGATTGTGTGAATTGCGCTGTGTCGCGCTCCCACTAAGGACGGAGGTAACGCTATGAAGAGGAAGAGGGTTTTGATGAAAGGCAATGAGGCTGTCGTCCGAGGGGCTATTGCAGCGCAGTGTCGTGCGTTCTTTGGCTATCCTATTACGCCACAGAACGAGGTGCCCGAATATATGTCGAAGTATATGCCTGAGGCAGGTGGAGTCTTTGTCCAGGCAGAGAGCGAGGTTGCGGCGATCAATATGGTATACGGCGCCGCCGCGGCCGGCATACGCGCAATGACATCGTCTTCCAGTCCGGGCATCAGCCTGAAAATGGAGGGTATTTCATATCTGGCCGGGGCGCAACTTCCTTGTCTGATTGTGAATGTCCAGCGAGGTGGCCCCGGGTTGGGGAATATCGCTCCATCGCAATCAGATTATTTCCAGGCGGTAAAGGGCGGGGGACATGGGGACTATAACCTCTATACCTTTGCTCCCTGGTCTGTGCAGGAAATGTTCGAGCATCCTGCGCTAGCCTTTGATGTTGCTGATCGCTATCGGGGTCCTGCAATGATTTTGACAGATGCAATCATCGGTCAGATGCTCGAGCCCATTGAGATTCCCAGTGAAGTTAGCGTGGACATTCCGCCGAAACCGTGGGCTACAACCGGTGCGAAGGGTCGCCGGCGGAACTCAATCACTTCGCTCTACATAGTCCCTGAGGATCTGGAACGGATTAATCTTGAAATTCAGGAAAATTACCGACTGGCGAAGGAACGAGAAGTAAGATACCAAGAGTTTGAGACACAGGATGCTGAGTTAGTGCTCGTGGCCTATGGTTGCATGGCCAGAATATGTCGAACTACGATGAATATGGCGCGAAGAAAAGGCCTCAAAGTAGGTCTTTTCCGTCCCATCACTCTCTTCCCATTTCCCGAAAAGGAAATAAGCATGTTGGCGCAGGCCGGGAAGCGGTTCCTTGTTGCCGAAATGAGTGCAGGCCAGATGGTGGAAGATGTTCGGCTTGCTGTGAACGGGGCGAGCGAAGTCTATTTTCATGGCAGATTGGGAGGGGTCGTGCCTAGCGCGGTGGAAATCCTTGAAGAAGTGGAAAAGGTTATGAGTCGTCCCTTCCTGACCAGCCCAATGACCGCCGTAGCCAAGGACTCTTTGGCACACGGGTGCACTACAACGGGTGGCGATGGAGGATAAAGCCATGGAACTGGTGTTTAAGAGACCTGAGGCGCTAAGTGACGTGACGATGGCATATTGCCCAGGGTGCACGCATGGTATAGCGCATCGTTTAGTGGCTGAATGCTTGGGAGAACTGGGAATCATTGAGCGAACCATTGGGATATGTCCGGTGGGGTGCTCTGTATTTCTTTACGAGTATATGGAGTGTGACGTGATAGAAGCAGCTCACGGACGTGCCCCTGCCGTCGCTACCGGTGTCAAGCGCTGCCTCCCAGATAGTGTGGTGTTTACATATCAAGGGGACGGTGACCTGGCGGCGATTGGGACTGCTGAAATTATCCATGCGGCAGCGCGCGGAGAAAACATTACTGTTGTCTTTATAAACAACACAACTTATGGCATGACGGGTGGCCAGATGGCGCCAACGACGATGCCAGGACAGGAGACGACAACAACTCCAGGTGGTAGGGACCCAAAGGTTGCAGGCAACCCGATCAAAGTTTGTGAGTTGCTTGCGTCGCTCGACGGTACGGCATACATCGCTCGTGCATCGCTGGCAAGTCCAGCGAAGGTTATGAAAGCAAAAAAAGCCATCCGTACCGCCTTTCAGATACAACTGGAGAACCGTGGGTTCTCGCTGGTTGAACTTCTTTCTTCTTGTCCGACACAATGGGGCATGTCTCCGCTACAGGCTCTAAAGCACGTGGATGAGGTGATTGAGCCGTTCTTTCCTTTGGGTGAATTCAAGAAGCCAAATTGAGATCCACTATTTTGGGGGGCAATATGCACGAAGAGGTGATAATGGCTGGCACAGGCGGTCAGGGTATTATGATTATGGGTCAACTTCTTGCGCATGCAGCCATGACGGAAGATTATGAGGTTGTTTGGTTTCCATCATACGGACCTGAGGCGAGAGGTGGGACGGCTGACTGCACAGTCATTATTTCATCAGAAGAAATCGGCTCGCCTATTTCCTCGAGTCCTGATACACTCATCGGAATGCACCAGTTTCTCTTTGATAGGTTCCAGCCTACAGTAAAAGCCGGTGGTCGAATCATTGTGAATAGTTCGCTAATTGACGTCTCAACAGTGCGTGACGACTGTGAGGTATTGTCAATAGACGCTAATGTCATTGCTGAAAAACTAGGGAACCCACGCGGTGCCAACATGGTTGTCCTTGGCGCTTACTCCGCTTTGACTGGCGTGGTGTCACTGGAATCCCTGTTGGCATCTTTGCCTGAAGTTTTGCCGCGTCACAGGCACGAATTCATCCCGCTGAACGAAAAGGCGCTTCTAAAAGGCGCCGAGATAGTACGCGCTAGGTCTTAATATCATCATTACTGCTTCTGCATTACCCGCGTCCTGGCAGTGCTAAATTATCTGCATTCGTCTTGCACCCCAGTAATTCACCTCATATGGGTGGTCTTCAAGATTATTGATTGTGACACCAACTCCCTGACCTGCCGAGTGGATGAAAGTACCGTCACCGCATGCCATCCCAACGTGTGTTATCTTCGTCTTATCCTCGCCCCCAGCGAAGAAAACGAGGTCTCCGGCGCGAAGGTCTGACTTCTGTATAGGGAGTGCCCGCGGGTCTTCAGCCTGCATATGAGCATCGCGCAGCAGCCCCACACCGTTCAGTTTGTAAACAAGTTGGACAAATCCTGAGCAGTCGAGACCGAATGGACTTGTGCCACCCCAAAGGTAGGGCACACCCAGGAAACGCTTTGCTGTTCTTACCAAGTCGTCCCCACTGGGTTCAAGGGGCAATAATCGTTCGCCTGCTGGTACAATATCAACATCTTTTGCTTCTACCCATGCAGGATTGCCGTCGGGGAGCCTCACCCGCACAAAGTCCTGGTCGGCGCCTAGAAACTCTAGGGACGTGGTAATTACAATGATTGTCCAGATTTCTGCGCTCGGGTTGGGTTCTTTAAACGCATTTGTGAAAAGTGAACTTACCACGGCAATACGGTCTGGACTAGGCACGTCTCGCGTCACCCATTTGCTCTTTGTCCAGCCATGATAAGTATCCCATGTCTGCACGTACAGCCACTCGCCGTCGTCTTTTTCGATTGTGACAGGCTGCCCCATGATGGCTTGAGTTACCTGTTCTGAATCCGTGGACTCCTCAGCGAAGACTTTCGCAACATTTTTTGTAATTACACCATTTGAGTTATACAAGGTCGAACCTCCACGTTTTTGCTGGCGGAACCGATGGTAAGCCAGCAAATTGTTAGATTATTCCTCGAGTATTTTATCCACAAGAGCATCAAGGTTTCGAATGGCAAGTTCGATACGTCTAGGACCTGGCTTGGATATGGACTTCACATAGCCGTTTTTCTCAGCCGTCTTTAATAGTGAGTCGGCTTGCAATCGGCTTAGAAGAAAGGTCTTGGCGAAGTTGCCGTTTTGCACCTGGTCGAGCGAAAGAATGTTCCTGCGCTGAGGCATTGACTCTTCGTAAATTGAGTATACAAATGCTTCTACAGCAGGAAAGTGGGGCCTAAGATAATACCCCAATATGCGCCTCCTTCCGATGGTGACCGAAATTGTATCCAATATCTCAGCCTGCCTCATGATACGCAGAGCTAGGGTTAGTGATGTTTGGCTATGGAAATCCCACTGGCGGCGGGCGAAATTTACGACTAAATCGCGCGTGATCACCATATCCGTGGTGAATAGAGCAGCAGTGTTTTCCATCCTGAACGTTGATTCGTCATAACCAGCGGGGAGTATGCCCAATACGAAGAAGGGATAGAAGATTTCGGCGGCTACGGCGCTAATCACTAAGTCGGTTCTGGCAGTGCGCCAGTAGAGAAGGTCTCGCCTTAGTTGTTCAGACTTCGCGCCAGATACAAGCCGCAAGAAGGCATGAGCCGGTGACTTATCGTTTGGATTGCGGAAGAAGCGTTGAATGATTTTGGATGCAAGTCGAAGACGCGTTGACATCGAGCCGTGACTAAGGGCATCTGCGATCTTATTGCGCAGGTCCTTATGCCCAGCGAGACCTCCAAATACTTCGATGGCATGGATGCTTTCTCGGAGGTAGAGTTCTTGCCCAAAGGTTGTAAGCCTTCTCTTGTCGGGTGCTCTCACATCTGCGAGTATAACAGAAACCAATAACTGGGACAACGCAACACTCGGTGGCTTCGAGCCATTGGAACTCGTTGACACTGCATGAGTTTCATGGTAGTTTATCCGCGCCAAGTCCACAAAAAAACGCAAGCAATGGTGGTCATTCAAGACGAATGTTTGGGATAAGGTGTCCACTATTATTAAGGCGAAAGGGGTCAGAAAGCGGGGACCCATCGCTGCAGGACACGCGCGAAGTTATATTGCTTGCCTGCTTGACTTTGTTGTTACTCGCTCCATTTGCAGGGAAGGCGTTCCACATTGATGACCCACTTTTTATAGCGATGGCGCGCCAAATACGCGCCCACCCGTTCGACCCTTATGGATTCGATATAAACTGGGCGGACAGGTCTATGAAAGCCTGGTGGATGATAGAAAATCCGCCGTTAGCAAGTTATCTGATCGCGCTGGCAAGTTATGTTGTGGGCTGGAGTGAGGCGGGCTTGCATCTTGTTTTTATCGCCCCTGCCATTGCTGCTGTCCTTGGGCTATTCTTCTTGGCGAGACGTTTTTGCGAAAGCCCTCTTCAGGTAAGCTTGGCGTTTCTAGTCACGCCAGTGTTTCTTGTGTCGAGCACACTCCTGATGTGTGATGTGCTCATGCTTTCCTTCTGGTTGTGGGCATTGGTTTTTTGGTTCAAGGGTGAGGAGTCGAAGGACTTGCGTTTCTTCGTCATATCGGGCATTTTGATCGCGTTGGCTACCTTGACAAAATACTTCGGGTTGGCACTTGTTCCGTTGCTTTTTCTTTATTCCATTGCTCGTTGGCGTCGGATTGGCTGGCGGGTTGCCGTGTTGCTGATACCCATAGCTACTGTAATAGCGTGGGAGTTTGCAACAAGAGGAGCATATGGGCGAGGCTTGTTTAGTGATGCTGTTGCTTACTCACGGTACTTTCGAACGCAAGTAGGCGCTGAGGCTGGTTCAAAACTGTTAATCGGTCTTTCGTTTGCTGGGGGCTGCGTTGCAGTGGCGCTACTCTATGCTCCGGTGCTTTTGAGCAGGAGAGGATTGGCGCTGGGAGTAGGGCTTGCCATTTTGGTCGCCTTGTCAATGACACGGGTCGAACGAATCGGCACGTTCTCGTTTCGTGGGGCTGAAGGTCCGCTTTGGGGTTACATCGTCCAGATGAGCGTGATGATCCTTGGCGGTTTGTTTATCATGTTCTTGGCGATAACCGATATTCTGAGGCAGCGAAACGCTGAATCATTGCTTCTGGCCGTGTGGGTCTTTGGCACACTCTTCTTTGCCAGCATACTAAACTGGAGCGTGAATGGGCGGTCCGTGCTTCCGATGGCGCCAGCGGTCTGCATACTTCTGGTTCGCTTTGCAGAAGCGAGGTATGGCGGGGCATTCCCTATAGGCTCCGAACCGGATCTCCTCCCCCCTTTTTTTTTCGGCGCCTTGGCG
>Ga0078972_1000656_pt1 | contig 141411 bp, 120 predicted proteins | sample YelNatPaOPGAMG01_FD_67568 | JGI IMG/M metagenome (GOLD analysis project Ga0078972, IMG submission 67568) | Hot spring thermophilic microbial communities from Obsidian Pool, Yellowstone National Park, USA - OP-RAMG-01 (SPADES assembly) (version 2) | ecosystem: Environmental > Aquatic > Thermal...
GAAAAAAGAAATAAAGCCGCTCTTGCGAACTGCCTTGCCTTTTTCACTTCGCACCTCCTCATCAGACCATAGGTTATTTCACCCCATCTTAAAAAATTTCTTTCCCTTTTGTCAACGACCCTTGGGCTCGTCCTTAAAAAGGGTGGTGCTTCCAGGGCTCTTTTATTTTAAATATTTAGCGTTCTTGGGCACTAAAAATCTTCTATCCGGAGAAAGGTCAGGCTTTATGAAGCCTTATCTGAGCCTCTTTAAAGTTATGCTGAGAATAAATCGTGTTTTTTTATTTAAAATACGCTTATGGCCCAGCCTAAAATTTCATATCTCCTTGCCTTTAAAGTAATTAAAGCCAATTTGAGTCTCATTAATTAACACCCTCTTGGCGAAAGAGTGGATGGGGCCCATATATTAGTAAGATTTTTAACCGGCATTTTTTCTGGTCAAATGCTCTTTTCGTCGATGTCTGAAGCTCGCGGCACATGTCGTCCATAGGGCTAAAAACCTAAAATTCTCTAAGCCGAAAAGAGATTGACGTTCGGCCCTACTGAAAGGATTATAATGAGTCATTTAATGTATCTGACCCAGGACAAACAGCCACGGAAGGCTTGACCGTCGAGACAAATTTAGCATAAGGTAAGAAAACAGCTAAGGAGAAAAACATGAATGACGGTTCGGAAACCGGGGAATTAGAAAAAAAATTAGGTCTCTTTTCTTTGACCAACATCGTTATCGCCAACATGATTGGGTCGGGCATATTTACTACCTCTGGTCTCCTCCTCCGTGACCTGCAGAACCCCCTCCTGATGCTTCTTCTCTGGGCTATTGGCGGAATAATCGCTCTTTGCGGCGCCCTTAGCTATGGCGAGTTAGGAGCCGCCTTCCCCCACGCCGGGGGAGAATATGTTTTTCTCTCCCGACTCTTCCATCCCTTGGCGGGATTTTTGAGCGGCTGGGTCTCCTTTTTTGTTGGCTTCTCGGCGCCCATCGCTGCCTCGGCCATCGGCTTCAGTGAGTATTTGGCCCGGACTATTCCTCAGCTTAATCAACCCTCTAACTTAGGGGTGATTATTTCCGCTGGGTTAACCAAAAAAATTATCGCCATAATTATTATTTTATTTTTCACCTTAATTCACCTCCGGGGCATATCTTTCGGGGCTAAGGTGCAGAATTTTTTAACCCTCGGGAAAATTGGCTTAATTGTATTTCTCATGAGTCTCGGGTTTGCCAGTTCTCGGGGCGATTGGAGCCATCTAAGGGTTGATGAGCCGACATCTTTCTCGTTTGCTTCTTTAAAAGTAATTGGACTTTCCTTGATGTGGGTCATGTTTGCCTATTCTGGCTGGAACGCCTCAGCTTACGTGGGCTCGGAAATAAGGCGACCGCGGCGGCATCTTCCTGTTTCCCTTCTTTTGGGCACAGCGGTGGTCATCGTTCTTTATTTGGGCCTCAATCTTTTCTACCTCTATGCCCTCCCCTCAGCAGAAATGAAAGGGGTGATTTCTGTGGGCGGAGCCGCGGCCGGCAAGCTCCTTGGCCCTTCGTGGGAGAGGTTTGTTTCGTTGTTAATCGCCTTCGCCCTTTTTTCTTCTCTAAGCGCTTTTATTATTTTAGGACCGCGAGTTTATTATGCCATGGCCAAAGACGGCCTTTTCTTTCCCTTCGCCTCTATGGTCGACCCTAAAACGAGGGTGCCATCGCTCTCCATTCTGCTGCAAGCGATTATTGCCATTATTATTGCCCTCTCTGGAACCTTTGAACATATCCTGACTTACATGGGATTTTCCTTAGGCCTTTTCCCCATCTTAGCCGTGGCCGGAGTTTTTAAGTTGCGGCGTCAGGCCAGAAATAATTTGCGATTACCTGGTTTCCCCATAGCTCAGGTCATTTATATGCTGGCAGCTCTGAGTATTCTTATTCTTGGTTTCCTCCGGAGCCCACGCCCTTCGCTTATTGCTATTTTTACTGTCCTTCTTGGGCTTCCGGCTTATTTCCTCTTCAAGAAAAAATATTGTTAAAAAAAGACTGGGGTAAAATGAACTCAGTCGATGGAAGCTTCACCGAGTTTTTAATTAAGATTGAGCCATTAGGAAGACATCTCGGCTGAAGCGGCCTTAATTTATTTCTGCTTAATGGCTGACGAAAAATATTGAATGAAAACCAAACGATAGCAAGCCAAATAAGACCATAATTTTAATAATTTTTAAAAAAACTCTTGCGGGCTCGTCCTCATAGATTAGCCTTTTTCAGCTCCAAGAACTCTCCTATCTGGAGAAAAGTCAGGCCTTATAAAGCCTTATCTTAGCCTCTTTAAAATTTAAAATGAGAATAAAACCTGTTTTCAATTTAAAATGCGTTTATGCCCCGCTTAAGATTTCATGATTCGGGTCTTTAAAGGAAAGACAGCCGCTCTGAGTTTAAAAGGTTACCACGCTTGGGGCGAAAGAGCCTATTTAGCATTGACATGGGCCAAGGACTTGGGATAATTTATCGGTCGCTATAATGAGCGCCTGGACTTCATTTTTTTCCCACCTGCTTCGGATAAATAGCCATAAATTAAGGAGGTCAGGATGAGGGCTTTTTATCGTTGGCGAAACCGCTATCTTCTTGCCTTTTCTATTTTTTTACTTTTTTGGTCTTTGGTCGGTTCTATTTTGAGACTGGAGGCCCAGCCAAAGGCGACAGAAGGAATAAGCGATTGGCTAAGGGCCGTTACCTATCGCTCTATCGGCCCAACCAGGCCCAGCGGTCGGTTTGTGGATTTTGCTGTCTCTTACCAAGACCCGTATGTTTTTTATGCCGCTACGGCCACAGGTGGTCTTTGGAAAACAATTAATAACGGCCAGACATTTGAGCCTCTTTTCGATAAAGAGGCTGTTTTCTCGCTGGGAGCGGTGGCCTGCTCGCCTACAGACCACAACATTGTTTGGGTGGGAACAGGCGAAGCCAATAATTCCCGCAGCACCTATTGGGGAGATGGTGTTTATAAGTCGACGGATGGTGGCAAAAGCTGGAAGAATATGGGCTTAAAAGATTCGCATCATATCGGCCGGATAGTTATCCACCCTCAAAATCCTGATATAGTCTATGTAGCAGCCATCGGTCATCTTTATTCTGAAAATGAAGAACGGGGGCTATATAAAACTTCTGACGGCGGTAAAACCTGGCAAAAGGTTTTGGGCCCGGTTCTCGACGGCCGACATATTGGAGTCATCGAAGTCGCCATTGACCCGGTTAATCCTGATATCCTTTATGCCGCTACCTACGACCGATTGAGAAAGCCTTGGACTTACATGTTGGGTGGGCCGGGAAGCGCAATCTATAAGACTTCTGATGGCGGCAAAACCTGGCAAAAGCTAAGCAACGGTCTTCCCGGAGGTATTCTCGGCCGCATAGGTCTGGCTGTTTATCCCCAGAACCCAAAAATAGTTTACGCTTGCATCGAAAACGCTAATAAACCTGGAATGAGCCCTGAGGATAGGTGGCAAGAAATCTTAGCCGGGAAATCAAGCCAGGGGATGGTCGACGGCGAAGTTTATCGCAGCGACGACGGGGGTGAAACCTGGCGCAAGGTTAGTCCAGAAAAACAGAGTATTGGCGGCGCGCCGGCTTATTATTATGGTCGGGTCGTTGTTGACCCTAATAATGAAAATCACGTCTACGTCCTATCGGTTGGAGTATATGAAACTAAGGATGGCGGAAAAAGCTGGAACCCCAGGGCTTTTAATTTTGGTGGTGATAACCACGCCCTCTGGATTGACCCTCGAGACAGTCGCCATATGCTGTTGGGTTTCGACCACGGCATGGGTATTACTTTCGACAGCGGCCAGAATTGGTCTCATCCCGATAATCTCCCCTTGGGCCAATTCTACGCGGTTGATTTTGACATGTCTTACCCCTATAACGTTGCCGGAGGAATGCAGGATAATGGCTCAGCCAAAGGACCGAGCACGAAAAGAGGAGGAGGCCCAATTAGGTTAGAAGATTGGGAAACCGTGGGCGGCGGCGATGGTATGTATAATGTTTTTGACCGCAAGACAAACCGCTTTCTTTATAACGAATCGCAGTTTGGGGCAATCCAGAGAATTGATTTAGTAAGCGGCGAAAGAAAAAACATCTCCTATCAGCAGAAACGCCGTGACCTGCGCTGGAACTGGTGTGCGCCAATTTTAGTCTCACCGCACAACAGTGATGTTATTTACCATGGGGCCAACATTTTGCTTCGTTCACCATATCGCGGCGAGTATTGGGAAGAAATCAGCCCGGACTTGACCACCAATGACCCGACCAAATTGCCCACAGGAAAGGGAGGCGACGGAAACATTCAATATTGTACTATTACCACCATTGATGAATCTCCTTTAGAAGCCGGTGTTCTCTGGGTTGGCACTGATGACGGTAATGTCTGGATTAGCCGCGATGCGGGCAAAAACTGGAAAAAGCTTAACGACCGCATCCCCGGAAATCCTAACTATTGGGTAAGCCGAGTGACGGCTTCCAGCCATTATGCGGGCACAGCTTATCTTTCCCTTACTGGCTACCGAAATGATGATTTTAGGCCATTCCTGTATAAAACCACTGATTATGGTGAAACCTGGGTCTCAATTAACGGCAATCTCCCCCAGGAATCGATTAATGTCGTCTGTGAAGACCCCCGCAATCCTAATTTGCTCTTTGTCGGCACCGACCTCGGTGTTCACGTGACCTTAGATGGCGGCAAGACCTGGTTTAAGATGAAGAATAATCTGCCAACGCAACCGGTTCATGATTTGAAAATCCATCCCCGCGACCGAGATTTGATTGTGGCCACTCACGGGCGAGGCATTTTTATCGCCGATATTACGCCGTTAGAACAAATGACGCCGGAAGTGCTGGCCAAAAATATCTATCTTTACTCCATCGAGCCCAAGATTCGCTGGGTGGTTAACCGCACACCACACTCGAGTTCAGCTAACTTTAATGGAGAAAGCGAGCCCAACGCCATAAGCATCTATTACCATCTCCAAAGCAAGGCTCCGGCCGAGGTCAAGATTCAGGTCTGGAAAGGAGACAGATTGATTAACGAAATTAACGGCGAGAGCACACCGGGTTTGCATCGAGCTCTCTGGAATATGACGATTCGCCAGGAAAGAAGTGAGGCCGAAAGAAAGGCGCTGGAAGAAAGAATGGCCCAAGCAAGGGGATTCGGCGGTTTTGACCCGAGATATATCACCGTGCCGGCTCCTGCGGGCGAATATCGGATAAGCCTCAAGGTGGGGACAACCGAGCTTTCAACTATAGCGGTAATCAAGGACGATGAGTGGCTATCTTCGGAAATCCGCTAATCCCTGGTTGGAAAGAAAAAAGGTTGTTTTTTAATTTACTGGCTTAGAAAAAGAGGACATGTCAATTAAGACGAGAGAGCCCAAACCACAATTGAATATCGGCAGAAAAACGATCAGGGCCAAGGAGAAGACAAAACAAAGGTAATGACCAAGATAATAAAAGAGATATAAAGAGGTGATTAATAAATTTGATTTTAGCTTTAAATAAAAATAAGACAAAATCAAATAAGATAAAGGAGGAACCATGAAGCCAAGGAACAAGGTTTTAATAACCGCCCTCTTTTTCATTTCTTTCTTGCTAACTCTGCATTTATCTGTTTCGGCTCAACATGTTCCCACTTTTAAAGAGCTTTTCGGGTTTAATATCGGGGATGATTATTATCTGGCCAATTACAAGCAGCTGGTTGCTTTTTGGCAAAAATTAGAGCAGGCTTCTGGCCGGCTTAAGTTAGTAGAGATTGGTCAAACCGCTGAAGGCCGGAAAATGATTATGGCCATAATTACCTCGCCTGAGAACCAAAATAATCTGGCCAAATACAAGGAAATCTCTAAACGCTTGGCTTTAGCCGATGGTCTAAACGACCAGCAAGCTCGCCAGTTAGCCCGGGAGGGTAAAGCCGTTGTCTGGATTGACGGTGGCCTGCATGCCACAGAAGTTGCTGGCTCGCAGCAGCTTATCGAACTCGTTTATCAAATGGTCGCCTATAATGACCCTGAGACCAAACGCATTCTGGATAATGTCATCCTGCTGGCGGTTCCGGTAAATCCTGATGGCCTTGATCTGGTGGCTGATTGGTACATGCGTAACCCCGACCCGACAAAAAGGTCGACCAGTGGGCTCCCTCGGCTATACCAAAAATATATCGGCCATGACAATAACCGGGATTTTTATATGGTTACTCAGCCTGAAACTGAAGCCGTTTGCTACCAGCTTTACCACGAATGGTTCCCCCAGATTGTCTATAACCATCATCAGACTGGACCGGCGGGGACCGTGCTTTTTTGCGCTCCTTTTCGCGACCCTTTTAATTATCATTTCGACCCTTTGGTCCCGATGGGAGTTGATTTAGTCGGGGCGGCGATGCATAACCGCTTCGTAGCCGAAGGCAAGCCAGGAGCGACGATGCGCTCTGGGGCCGGCTATTCAACCTGGTGGAATGGGGGGCTGAGGTCAACTGCTTACTTCCACAATATGATCGGTATTCTTACTGAAATCATAGGCAATCCAACACCAGTAGAAATTCCTTTTATCGTCTCGCGGCAGTTGCCTAAAGGGGATTATCCATACCCGGTTGCGCCCCAAAAATGGCATTTTAAACAAACCATCGATTATCTGATTACCGCTGATAGAGCGATTCTGGACTTAGCAGCCAAGCTCAAAGAGAATTTTCTTTTTAATATCTACCGGATGGGCCAAAATTCAATCGAGCGGGGCAGTCGCGACCACTGGACAATTACTCCCAAAAGGATTGCGGCCGTAGAAGAGGCTATCGCCAGAGACCAAAAGAAAGCCTCGTCTCAGGCTGGCCAAACCCAGGAGGTTCCACCCGAGATAGCGATGAGGATGGGGGCGATGCAATCAGCCCCGGCTAAATATTATGAATTATTGCACGACCCAGCTTATCGCGACCCAAGAGGTTATATTATTCCTTCTGACCAAGCTGATTTTCTGACCGCTACCAAGTTCGTTAATGCCTTGATTAAAAATGGAATTAAGGTGCACCGGGCCACTAAAGAATTTTCCGTTGCCGGCAAAACTTACCCAGCTGGCTCCTATGTTATCAAGTGCAACCAAGCCTTCCGACCCCACATTCTCTCGATGTTTGAGCCGCAGGACCATCCGAATGATTTGGCTTATCCTGGCGGACCGCCAATACCGCCCTACGACAATGCCGGCTGGACCTTAGCCTATCAGATGGGGGTGGTCTTTGACCGTCTTCTGGAAGGTTTTGATGGCCCCTTTGAGGCGGTCTCTGGTTTAGCCAAGCCGCCAGCAGGAAAAATTATCGACTCTGGACAGGCTAAGGGTTATTTAATTGACCATCGGGTCAATGATTCAGTTATAGCGGTCAACCGGCTTCTTTTGACTGGCCACGAAGTTTATTTAGTTAAAAACCAGGTGGCGGCGGGGTCTCAAAACTTGCCGGCAGGAGCTTTTTATGTTGTCTCAAAGCCAGAAACAAAGGCCGAATTGGAAAAAATCAGCCGGCAGCTGGGTCTGAATTTCTATGGTCTCGAGTCTAACCCTTCTGGCGAGCTTTTAAAGCTAAAACCAGTTAGAATTGGCCTCTGGGATGTTTATGGCGGTTCCATGACCTCTGGCTGGACAAGATGGCTCTTAGAGCAGTTCTCTTTTCCGCTGGAAGTTGTTTATCCACCAGCTTTAGACCAGGGTAATTTAAAAGCCAGGTTTGACGTGCTTATCTTCCCGGCTGGCGCCATTCCGGCTGCCGGGAGAGGCGGCTTTTCAGAATTCAGGGGTATGGGCCAGCTTAATTTAGAGCTTATTCCGCCTGAATACCGAGACCGAGTCGGTCGGGTTACAGTAGAAAAAACAATTCCTCAGCTGGCGGCTTTTCTCAACGACGGCGGGACTATTATCACTATTGGCTCTTCCACCTCTTTAGCCTATCATCTGAAGTTACCAGTAGCTGATGCGCTGACCGAAAAATTACCTGACGGGACAGAGAGACGCCTGCCCCGGGAAAAATTTTATATTCCCGGTTCTGTCCTCCAAGCTAAGGTAAACAACCTTCATCCAGTTGCTTTTGGCTTGCCAGAGTTTGTTGATGTTTTCTTTGATAATAGCCCGGTCTTTCGCCTTTTACCCGAGGCTCAGCTCAAAAATGTCCGGCCTGTAGCCTGGTTTGATTCGGCGGCGCCGTTAAGGTCAGGTTGGGCTTTAGGGCAGCATTATCTTGAAGGTTCTGTCGCGGCCATCGAAGCCGAAGTGGGCCAGGGAAAGCTTTATCTTTTCGGGCCAGAAATCCTTTTCCGCGGCCAGCCTCATGGTACCTTTAAGTTCCTGTTTAACGCGATTTATCTTGGCGGCTGTAGCCTGAGCACATTTTAGCAGGAGCGACGATTTTTTCCTTCGGAGAATAGAGGCGAAGAAGTAAAGAAGAGAAAAAAGAAAATAAGAGACAAGAGCATCCAAAATCAAAGGGGTTGAAAACATCCCTCTTTAAGCCAGTTAATTTAATTTCAATCGATGATTTTGCAAACGAGTTTTGCATCCCGTAATTAGAACGCGGGGCTGACTTGAAGGAGCTTTACTCTTTTTTAATTCTGGAAATTTTGGTTCTTGAAATTGGCGGCTTCGGCTCGGTCATCACCTCCCCTGGGCAAACGGGTGGGGGAGTTTCCAGAGAGGGTAATCGCGAAGGATGCTGTTCTTAGCGAAAGGTCCGCGCTGGATAAGGCCCGCCGCGCCACCCTTATACCCTAAAACAGAGAGCGAAAGCTGGGGCTCAAAAATCAGCCGGTCTTTTATTCCGTTATATTCGACGGTTATGATGTTCTCGTCGAGTCTCCATCGGCCTTTAGTTTTTACGACGCTGCGGTTTTGGTAGTCTCCCGGAGCCCAGCTTTCCACATGAATCTCAGCGGTCCCTCCTTTTTTCAGGGTCAGGATGATGTCCCATTCGGATTCCGAAACAGTGCTGTACGACCCTTCGACAGGCTGGCCGGCCGTTCTGCGGCATCGGGGGAGTATCGACATAATAAGCAACCCGAGGAAAAGCACCACAATAAGCGACCTACGAATTCGCATCTCCAGCCCTCATTTTAATTATGATTACAGTTTGTGAAAGGAGACAACAGCGAGGCCGAAAACCTTCATGTATTTTTCGTAGAGTGAATCAGGAGCTGACCCGCTGACGATAAAAATCTTGTCCCCATGCCGGGAGAACGTCATCCGAACCTTATAGTCGCCCGGCGCCTTAAGAAGAGTGTCGAAGACCTTCCGTCCCGAAAACGTGCCCTTTTGGAAACGCAACAGACCGAGACCGTTGCCTTCCAGGTAGGCGGGCACCCATTTTTCGAGCTCGATAGTCTCGGGTAAGCGGCAATAAGCGACCTCGACCTGAACCTTCTTTTCCGGAGCTCGAAGCAAGGCCAGCGAAATCAGGTTTTCGTCATCGTGCTCGAATTGTTCCCGAGAAACGGTTATCGGCACTTCCTCCCATGTCTTGGGGATGAGAAGAAAGAAACCCAGTTCACTCCGACCAAGGGGTTCCTTATACTCCATCCTCAGGAAATCCCGCCGGAGCTCTTCGTTCGTGAAGATGTTGTAGGTGGGCATGTCGGCAAAGGACTCCTGACTCACCAGCACCCCTGGCGTCCCAGTCGCAATTGCGGCGCAAAGCAAGAGCATACTTATGAACATCATTTTCCCCTCCTCCTCAGAGAATAACCGAAACTTCGGTCCCTTGTCAAAATTCTCTATGGGGCAAATACATCAGTGACACTTTTACCTGGGATTTATTCTGGTTAAAGGCTCTTTTCGTCGATATCTGAAGCTCACATTTCTGACAATCTCAATTGGCGCGGAGCAAGAATATTAGGTTCTTCCGAATTTCGCGTAGCCAAAATGAGACATTTGGATGTACCCTTCAGCCAATTCACCTCAGGCAAGTTTATTGTCCACGAGGCTGATTAAAAGAAGACCAATAAGATATGAGAGCGACATAGCCAATTTACTTTTAAAACTCCTCTAAAACTCCTCATCAAAAGGCTATCCACGGGCCCTCTGGCACCTTTAATTCTCCAGGCTAACCCACACCAAACCCGAAAGTTCCGAATATCATAAAACAGAGAACATAAATCAAGGCAAGAAATAACTCTGCCATAACCTTTTTATTTTGGCCGTAAGCTTTTGCCCAAAAAGGTAAATATATCAGGTGGGAAAAGGGAAATTTATCGTTTAGAAGGGTGATAAAATAAGCTTTATAAATTAAAGCCAGCGGAAACGAATTATTTTATTTCTTTTATAAAAATATTGCGGAAATAAACCGAGGAATCCCGGTCATGATTCTGGAGGCCGATATAGCCTTCCGAGGCAAAATCTTTAACTTTGCCTCTGGGCTCAGCCTGCCAGTCGATTATCTTGACGTCATTTAATTCCACCTGGAGATGCTTGCCTTGAAAAGTTATTCGCAAATGATTCCATTCCCCTGTCGGGTTAAAAGCATCTTTGGCTGGAGCTACGGCATCATAGACCGCCCCTGTCCGATGGATTCCTTCACCGCTGTCGTTAATCTGAATTTCGAAGGAATGATAAATATAATCGTCGCTTACGGGGATATCGGGAACTCGAAGAAAAATACCCGAATTTGTTTTCTGGTCCGAACATTGGTAATCAAGCTCCAGTATGAAATCTCGGAATTTTTTCCGGCTGTACCAGAGAAGCCCCATTCCTCCCACTGATTTCAGAATGCCTTCTTTTTCATCGAGTTCAAAATGACCCGGCCCGTAATGATTCCAACCATGCTTACTATATCTTCCCCGGCTGCGGGAAAGAATTTCTTCATAGCCAAAGAAATACGTATTTTTATTAATAAGTTCTACCGCCTCTTTTATGGCCGGGATAGGGTTCATGGCCTCCTTTTCGTTTTCATACTCCAAGGTTAAAAAGCCGGAATAATTTTGCCTGGTTAGTTCTTCCAGAATTTCCCTTAAATTGGCCTTGCCCCGGCCTGGTGGCACATCCACCACCTCCTCTCCAACGCCAAAATCGCTTCTGTCTTTAAGATGGATATCCAGGATTCGGCCCTGAAGAAGCTGCAGCGCCGTCGCTGGCTTCCGGCCGCCTCTCATCCAATGCCCCGGGTCAGCGCAAACTCCTACTCTTTCTCCGGTCTTTTTTAAAATTGCCAGGACTTTTTCGGGTTGGGCATAGCGCGAGGGCTCAGGATGATTATGAATAGCTAAACTCAAATCATATTCCTTAAGCATGGCTTCAATCAGGGGAAAATCCTCTTCGGCCGGCTCAGCCACAATTAACGGAATGCTCAGGCGCCGGGCAAAATCAAAGATTTTCTGTTTTTCCTCTTTAGTTTTACCTAAATCAACCACTCCGTAGGCCACTAACTCCACTCCGGCCTGGGAGAGCTTGTCTTGAACCACCTTAATATCTTCGCTCTTAAGATTATGGTCAAAAACCAAGCCTGGCCGGTCAGAAGAAAAAGCTTGGCCAGGATAAGCCTGGAGAAATCTAATGCCAAGTTTTTGAGCGTAATCCACTGTCTCTAAAAAAGAAAACTTTCTAAATGTCCAACATTGGAGAGCAATCGGGAAGGGCCGTGTCCGGGTCAGACCGCTTGTTTGCTGGGCTAAGCTCTGTCTATCTGAACAAAGTGTGTTTAATTTTCTGTCCCTTTTTAGAAAAGCGAAACCAGAAATAAAAATAAAAGCAACCAAAAAGAATAGCCAGAAACGCCTTAATTGGCCTTGTTTCATTTTTCCCTCCAGCTAAAAATTGCTATCCTTCGATTAAATCTACTTTGATATTTCAATATTTTTATCTTCGATTACCCAATTCGCCGCGGCCTTAATTTTTATATTTATTTAACCCAAATATTGGCGCTGCTTTGTCTCTTCCTTTAACCTTCCCTAAACTCTCCTTGGATTCCAGGCGCCTCGGGCCACAGCGGGAATGAAATCCTCCAGTTTAGGGGGTGGAAAGGCGATTGTTTTTTCCTGCTCGATGCTCATGTAAGCGGCCATCAGAAGCTCAGCGACATTAACGCCGTCAGAAAAATTCTCCTCAGGTCTTCGGCCTTCCAGGAAGCAATGAACCATATGCCTATTTTCTGCCTCATAACCATATTCCACTTCCTCTTGAGCTACAACCGGCATCAGGCCAACCTCGGCATTTTGCTTTTCCACCAGATCTTCTCCGGCTTCTCCCCTCACCCGGCGGCTGAAAAAGACCTTGAGGTTGGAATCAAGGGTATTTATCTGGAGAGCATATTCAGGTCCAAGAAGTTCCATTGTTAACCTTAGCCCGGCTCCCACGTAGCACCAGGAAGTGGTCGTCTCCACTACCAGCGGGTTGCCCTCCTCGTCCCGGTACTCAACGACTGAGCGAGCAAAATCTTCGGCTGGTCGCAATCGATAATCTGTCCGTCCTCCTGAATTTTGAGCTAAGATTTGAGCATATTCTGGTCGCTGCCATTTAAGACAATGAGCATAAGCGGTAACTTTGACTGGCGTTAAATAGGACCTTTCTTTTCCCGGCGGAGTGAGCATAAACCTGGCCTCCTCGACCGAATGACACATCATGTCGTTTAGCACTCCACCTCCTTGGAGTTCTCCTTCCCAGAACCAGGGCATATGAGGCCCACTGTGCTCTTCTGCCGCCCGGGCCAAATAGGGCTTTCCGGTTAACGGAACGCCTCTTTCCCAGATAATCTTCTTGCCTCTTACCACCGCGGGCGCAAAAACCTGATTCTCTAAATAGCCATCCAGCAGGCCAGCTTTCTGAACCAAGGTGAGCATCTTTCGGGCCTCTTTAACGTTGCGGCCCAGAGGCTTTTCACAAGTAACGCCAATCAGTTCCCCTTTGCCTGAAGCCACGGCATCGGCAATTTCTTCCATTACTTCTAAGCGAGTATAGTTAGGAGAGCATATCCAAATCGCCTCGATTTCAGGGGAGGCAATCATCTCGGTTATGGACTTATAGACTTTGGCTTCACCGACGCCCAGCTGCCGCGCCAAAGCCGCCGCTTCTTCTGCCCGTGGCCATGTTCGACTGGTAATGCCAAGAATATCGGCGTCTCTGACACCAACAAACGACCGGATATGGAAGCGACTCACGAAGCCGGCGCCCACAATCCCGATACCCAATCTTTTTTTCTTGGCCATTGTTTTTCTCTCCTTCAGGTATCAAGTCTGAATCAATAAAAAATTGCCAATTTATTGCCTTGGCAAATTATTGACTTTCTCTCGCTCTTCTCTCATCAACCATCCCCATTAGTTTCCCATTTAACTTAACAGCATAAATATTTCCCTGAGCCATTAGTCTGCTGCGACCTCACAGAATATGTGCCCTATCGATAGGTTCATATAATTATAATCTAATTACGACTGCTAACCGCCTGACTCTTCTTTGTTCTTCTCTGTCCTAAAAAATAAGAAGAAAATCAGAGCGCAAAGGATAGTTAAAACGGCCGGGACGGCGAAAACCCCGCGCCAATTAGTCCCGGCCGGACCTGTAAAAAGCGCTTGAATCCAGCCGGCAAAGAGACTGCCAAGATAATTGCCAAGCCCAATCGTGGCCAAGGTGATCAAGCTCTGGGCTGAGGCCCGAATATCGCTCGGCGCAACGCGGTCGATATAAATAAACGCAGCCGTAAAGAAGAAAACATAACAAAAGCCATGTAGCGATAAGGAGGCAATCACCAACCAGGCCGGACGACCAATGACGAAAATAATATAACGAAGCGGCCAAGCCAAGATACCAATGAGCAGGGTCGTCCTTATCCCAAAACGAGGCAAGAAATAGGGCAAAAGAAAGGCCATCACGAAAATTTCGGCTATTTGAGCGATGACCATTACCCCGGAGACCGCCGAAGCGGAAACACCAATCATGGCCGAAGTCAAATAAGGAGCCGTCATCACGTAATAAAACATGAGCTCGGTGGCCACGACAAAGGCGATAATAATGAAAATAGCCAAATTCTTCTCTTTGAGCAGGCGGATGGCCTCAAGAAAGGCCCAAGGATTGGTCGCCTCCTTTTTGGGCGGCGTATGAGGTAACCGAAAAGAGGTTAGGCCCATAATCAGGGAAAAAATGCCGGCCAAAAGTAGCGTGTCGCCGGACACGGCTGCTAATCCAAAGGACTTAAAAAGCAGGCGCCAGCCAGCCAGCAAAAGGCCGGCTACAATCCAGCCAATAGTTCCCCAGACCCGAATTTGACCGAATTCCTTCTCCGAGTCGCGAAGGTTAATGAAGGCAATGGAATTGGTCAGAGCTAAGGTAGGGGCGTAAATGAGGCAATAGATTAACATCAGAGTTGCCAGGGAAGAAAAATCGTTCAATCTTGACCCGAAGATAAGCAACCCACCGCCAAGGAGCTGGAGAATGGCGATTACCCGCTGCGTGGGAAAATAACGGTCAGCCACCTGACCGCCGATAAACGGTGAAATTATTGTGGCTAAAGGCAGAAGGCTATAGATAAATCCAACTTGAGGGCCGCTGAAGCCCAGGCGATTGAGCAGATAATCCGAAAGCACCGGAGACCAGGAACCCCAGATAGCATACTGGAGAAACATCATCGCCCCTAAGCGAAATTTGACGCTCATTCCACCTCCTTTTTAATTTAATAATTTTCCGGCTCGATCTTTTCTCTCAGCCCTGTCCTAAATAATCTTTTTCTCTTCCGGGTTCCATTCGACCCGACGGCCGCGCAGATAAGATTCGGTTGCCATATGGCAGGTAATGGCCTCTTCAAAACCTCGGTCGATGTGGCAGCTCGGCTGTCGCCCCTCGCGGATACAATCGAGCCATTCCAGGACATGGAGATGGGAAATATCCACTCTTTTGCCAGCTCGATAAGAATAAAGCAGACCGCGGGTGGCAAAATAGCGTTCACTGGCTGAAGTCACGGCATCAATTCCCTTAGCTCCGGGCCGGAAGGAAAAAAGAGGCCAGGCTGGCTCGATAATCTCCTCTAAATACATTTCTTTATAGCGAGTGCTTTCGGGGTCGGCGGTCACCGTTAGGGTTTCCCCAACTTCCATCCAGGCGTCATGACCCATGAAGATTCGACCGCGGTTGCGGTCGCTGGCCAAAGTGGCACTGTAAATCAATGTCAGCTCCCGGTCGGGATATTCGAAGGTGGCATGAAAAACATCGGGGACGTCACGGCCGTCTTTAAAAAAGTAGATGCCGCCGGAAGCCACTGCATACTTAGGAATACCCAGGCCAAGAATCTGGTTAACAGCGTCATACTCGTGGGAAAGAAGGTCGCCGGAAAGACCTGTTCCATAGTCAAACCAGCAGCGCCAGCGGAAAAAGCGGTAGACGTCAAAGGGCCGCCGCGGGGCTGGCCCTAAAAATTGTTCCCAGTCGATGTTCTCCGGGCTCGCCTCCTCAGGAATTTCATATTGCCAAGCACCATCAGGGCTATTCCGGTTGGTAGTAGTTTCCACCAGAGTGATTTTACCCAAAAGTCCTCGCTCGACAATCTGCCGGGCGCGGAGATGGCTTTCTTGCTGTCGCTGCTGATGACCCAGCTGAAAGATTATTGGACTGTTTTTTACCGCCTCATAGAGCTTGACCGCCTCCTCCGCGGTTCGCGTCATGCATTTTTCGAGATAAACATGTTTTTTAGCGGCCACGGCGTCCAGGGCCATAGCCGCATGCCAATGGTCCGGCGTGGCGATAATAACCGCATCTACTTCCGACGAATTTAAAAGGTCCTGATAATGCCGAAAACGTTTCGCCCCTCTCTCCTCAACCATCTGCCCATTACGCAAAACATGACGGGAAGCTTCTAAGGCCCGCTCCGCCCGAGGGTCGAAAACATCACAGACAGCCGTCAAAACACAATTGGTATCCTGCTGGCTGAGGAAAATTTCCAGGTCTTTGTTCAACCGGTTGAGCTTCGCTTCTCTTCTCCGGCTTTCTATCCACCGGGGATGGACAAAGCCAGCACAACGCAGCAGGTGCTCGCCTCGACCGCCAACACCGATAATCCCTAAGCGAATGGTCTGACTGGAGCGTCGCAGCGTCCCTTCAGGAAGAATAGCTGGCGCCTCAGCACTCAACCCCAACTCTTTTAGAAGGGCCTGCCTTTTCCCTTCATCAAACTTCCTTTTCTTCAGCCAAGCGGCAATAAAGCCGCCAAAAACAGGGAGGGTAGAAAAAGCTAAAAGCAGGTCGCGGCGGCGAAGCTTAGGACTTTGCGGCGCCGCTGCCACTTTTTCCTTTGCCTCTATTTTTTCTGAAGCCATGATTATTCCTCCTTGCTCGCCTTAGCTTTGAGCGGGCCAAAGATTAAACGGTCAAGACCAGCGATGCGGCCAGTAGGAAAAAAGCACAGGACCACAAGCGCCGTGAGCTCCACCAGATTCTTGTTGATAATCAGATAACTACCTTCGGCGGGCATTGAAGACTTGAAACCGACAATGGCTGGGTTAGCCACATAATAAAGTAGAAGGAGCAATATTCCCGCGATGCAGGCTGGTGTCACCAGAAATCCGGCTACGAGGCCTAAACCAATGGCAATTAATCCCCCAATGTTAAGATAGTCGACAATTTTCAGGAGCTGTTGGTTGGCTACAATGGCTGTGAAAAATCCGGAGAAAAGCCATTTCGCCTCCAGAAGATAGCTGGCTGAGGACCAATAAGGATTAAACAGTTTGGCTATGCCCTCATATAGAAAATGCCAGCCAATGACCACCCGGAGCAAAACAAGCGCCGCCCACTGCCAGCTCGCTATCCCCTTTGATTTAACCATTTTTTCCCTCACTATGTTATTAATTAATCTCTTCGCTTTATTAGGGAAAAAATCCACATTTTTGTCAAGGAAAAAACGCTCGGGCTTAACCTTAACGGCCTATTTTGGCTCGAGGCTTAGTGCTCAGTGGATATGGCATTTGATTTAAGTATGGTAAAAGAACCTGATTTATTTTGAGAGGCAAATTGTTAATTAGACGTTGGCAGCCAAAAAAGATTGTATCAAGAAAGGATTTAGCCGAAATAACCTAAATTAGGTCAAAAATGAGGATTAAAGAGGATAGTTAAAAACAGAAGGCTAAAGCTTAGCTCCCCTTTTTAGGCAGCCAAGTCTCAACTCGGCCGGCGATAAATGTGCTCCATCAAGTCGAGGATGGTTTCCGGCGGGGTGTCGATGAATTCGAGCCCTAACTCAATGACCTTCTCTTTTTCAGCTTGCTTTACCCACTTTATTTTGCCTGTAACTTGAATCCATTTGTCCAGCCTATCGGAAGGGAGGCGCAATCGAACTAAGGTTTCCGGCCTAAATTCAACGCCTGATTCTAAGCGCATTCCTCCGACTGAAATATCAAGACTTCGCGCGGGGAGCTCGGCTTCCTTCATTTCTTCTACCTGAGGGTCAACGACTTCCATAATAATTTCCTTTTCTTCTTCAATTCTGGGGTCACGGCGGCGGTCAGAAGGAGCTTTTTTTGCCAGCGGCTCTTCTTGCTTCTGGGCGGAAGCTTTTTTAAATAGATTTTTCCAAAACATGTTACTTTATCCCTCTTCCTTTTCCTATCATATTCCCACTCTCTTTTCAACTTTTTTAAAATGGGTCTTCCGACTTTCTTGTAGGTAAAAGTAACATATTCTGATAAACCTTTTAGCTAAATTGCCTCAGGCGGCTTTATTGTCCATGAGGCTAATTAGATGAATATTAAAAATACGAGAACGACCCAAGAGACTTTTTTCTAAAAGTCCGCATCTAAAAGCTGTCCACAGCCCCTCTGGCGTCTTTAATTCTTTAGGTTTATCCACACCAAACCCAGAAGAGCCTTTAAAATTAAAGGATTTTTTTTGGACTTGACATTAAAAAAAGAGGCAAATAAGATTAGCCAAGGCTTGGCGATGATTACCTCCATTTGGCTGGTCCTCCTGGTCATGGTCATCGCTTATGTTATCGGCCAATGGCGCCGGCTATCGGTTGAACTCAGCCTTTTTCTGGCCGCCTTTTTTGGCGCCATTGTTGGTTCAATTTTCTCCACCCCTCCGGTGGCGGAGATTTTTCGCCACTTAGCTGAAGGCTCCTTTACCTATCTTGACGTCATCCTGGTGTTCTCAACGGCGACTATCTTTATGGCTATTTTAAGAGAGTCAGGTGGAATTGATTACGTCGTCCAGGCGACCATGAAGAGGTTAGGTCGAATCAGGCCATTAGCTCTTTTTGTTTTGATGATTATCATCCTCATCCCGGGCGCCTTAACTGGCGCCGGAAGTGTTTCCCTCCTTGTAGTCGGCGCTCCAGTAGCCGTAGCTCTCAATTATTTGGGGGTGTCAAAAAGACGGGCGGCGGCAATTCTTTTTATCGTTGCCGGGCTAAGCGCCGCTGCTCCTCCAGTCAATATCTGGGCAATGGTACTTTGTGCGGGAACGGCTATTCCTTATGTGGGGTTTGAGCTTCCTTTAGGCCTGCCCGTTCTTTTGTTGGGAACATTCACCATTTTTGTCTTAGGCTGGAAACACGAGGAAAACAACGAAGACCGCCAAGCCCTGAACAAGATTGAGGTGCCTACGGGTATGAGCTGGTGGCGGGTGCTTCTGCCTTTTTTGCTTCTTTTTGGGCTAATTATCGCCTACCGCTTATGGCCTTTTAATTTGCCCGTCCTGGGCTTACCTTTGGAATTCTTTCTGGCGTCCATCGTCGCTTTGGCCACCAGTCCTAAGAGGATTCCCTTCTTTCGAGTGGCTCGCGAAACGATGGCCAGGCTCCTGCCTTTGATTTCCACGATGGTCGTCATTGGCATGCTGCAACAGATTATGACGGCCACTGGCGTTCGCGGCCTATTATCCTACGCAGTCATCAGCATTCCGCTTACTTTGCTATTCCTTCTGCTGGCTATAATCATTCCGGTATCCGAAGGAATTTTAACCTATGGCGCCGCCGCCATCCTGGGAATCCCCCTTATCTGGTATCTGGATTCTCTCGGTTATCACGCCACCGTGGCCATGTCGGGTCTCAGCCTTCTTTGGCCGTTGGGCGACGGCCTGCCGCCCACCGCTTTAATCGGCCGACTTTCAGTCATGGTTTCTAATTACGAAGGCTCCTACTGGAGTTTTATCAAAAAAACCTGGCTTCCCTGGATTATCATAACTATTACCGGCGTGCTTATGGTGGTTTATAGCTCAAAACTCAGTTTTTTGGTTCGCTGGAGTCCAGGCTATTGAAGGCCCATGACAAAAAATAGCGGAGCAGCCATCGATGTTTAAAATAATAATGATTTCTTATTATTTTATTACGGCCTTTGTGGCGGCGATGATCTTTTGGAATTTTTGGCTGGAAAAAAAGAAGGTGGACCGAATGGTTCTTTATCTACTCGTCCTGGTGCCGCTTCTTCTTCGTCTGTTGAGGGTTAAATAATGACCAGAATTAAACTGGTTTTGCTAATTTGTTTAGGAATAATGCTCGCTATTTCTGGGTTTCAGCTTTACCGCCACCGCCATTACTCTGTGCCGATTGTCGCTGGGCCCGGCGTAACCAAGGTGGTGAAACTGAGTACCTATTTACCCGCAATTAAAGGAACCATGGCCGATACCTGGGTTTTCTTCCTCGAAGGACAGGAACCGGGTGGCTCGGCGTTAATCCTGGGCAATACGCATGCCAACGAGCCCGAGGGTCTTCTGGCGGCCCTCGTTATGATTGAAAATGCTCAGGTGGAAAAGGGAACACTGATCATCATTCCTCAATTCAACCATAGTGCCAGCCGGACTACCCGGCCAGGTGACGGCTATCCCCTTTATTTTCACATCTCTACTCCCTGGGGGGAAAAGCGTTTCCGCTTAGGTAACCGAGATGCTTCGCCGCTTGACCAGTGGCCTGACCCGGATGTTTATATCCATTACCCGGAGCGACAGCTTCTTTCCTTCATCGATGCTCGTAATGTTAACCGGACCTGGCCCGGAAGGCCCAACGGCTTGCCGATGGAACAGGTAACCTGCGCCGCTATGGAGCTAATCAAGAAAGAGAAAGTCGACCTGGTGGTCGATATTCATGGGGCCGAGACCATGTTTCCCGTAACCAATTGTCTCGTGGCCCCAGAAAAATCAGCCAAGTTGGCCACGATGGTTTCTCTGACAGTTAAGGCCAGGGAAAATTTTGATAGCCATGTCGAGCCATCGCCGCCTAAATTCCGCGGCCTCTCTCATCGAGAAATCGGCGATTATTCGGAAGCCTGGCCATTTTTATTAGAGGCACCGATTCCTTTCTTAGACCAACCCACTGGCCCCAAGACAGAAAAGTTCCTCCTTGACGGCCGTGACCCCTTTTTATTGCGTTTAGCTCGCAAAAACAAGCTTTTTGTCCCTTATGATGAAAGTGGTTGGCCGATGGAAAAACGCGTTGGTCAGCATCTTTCCGTTACTCAAGAAATATGGCGACAATATTCAAGGCGCACTCCGGAGCGAGCGATTATTGTCCGGGGAGTACCACGCTACGCCGAGGTTGTGGAAAAAGGGGTGGGCTATTATTTCCATGACCCATCTTCCGCCCCACGGGAAAAAGTTTATTTTAATTAACAAGGTCGAATGGCCAACGAATGGGGGGCAGAAAACTTTAATAAAAAAAATTTGGCCATTGTAAGAGTCTCGCGAGGGAAAAATTACAACATAAAGAGAACTCCATTTTAAACCACAGCTCCTCCGACATTTTAAAGGTTAAGGAGGGGCGATAAAATAGCGCTGAAAGAAGCCGAAGTTAATAAAAATAAATTAAAAAAAATTCCCAAAGGGTGAAAGGAGGACAAGATGAATAACAAGAAACTAATTTTTAGCCTATGTTTCTTAGGGCTAATGATTTTTGCTGTCTGGCTTGTTCCCGCCAGAAATAAGCCCAACCCTGACCTGACGCTTTCGGCTGATTCCGAGGCTAACTGCACCGTGATTATGGTGGGTAAAAAGGCTTCTGCCGACGGCTCGACCATGGCCACTCATACCTGTGATTGTGGCATCTGTGACTGGACCTGGCGCCATGTTCCAGCCGCCGACCATAAGCCGGGCGAAACTCGTAAGATTTACCACATCAATCAGTATAAGACCTGGCCGCCTGAACAGGGCTTAAAATGGGACCTTTATCTGCAAGATTTCACTGGCTTAGAGATTCCCGAAGTTCCGCATACCTATGCTTACCACCACGGCATGTTTGGTTATATTAATGAAAACCAAGTGGCCATAGGCGAATCAACTATCGGTACCCATCGCAAATTGGTTAATAATACTCCCGCCGCCAAGTTTGACATAACCATGCTGACTCTAATTGCCATGGAGCGGGCGCGAACCGCTCGGGAAGCCATTAAAATAATGGGCTCCTTAGCGGAAAAATATGGCTACGGCTATAACGACGACGGTGAAATGCTCTGCGTCCACGACCCTAACGAAGTCTGGGTTTTTGAGATAATGCCGGTAGGCCCGCTCTGGAAGCCGGAAAGTGGAAAGCCGGGCGCAGTCTGGTGCGCTCAACGGGTCCCTGACGACCAGGTCAGCGTTTGTCCCAATGAAAGCCGGATTGGCGAGATAGACCTAAAGAACCCCGATTATTTCATGGCTTCTCCTAATGTCATTTCCTTAGCTATTGAACAGGGTCTTTATGACCCTAAGAGTGGCCAGCCTTTTAACTGGAAAAGAGCTTACTCGCCGGCTGAAGGAAGCGCCCGTTCGACGGACGGCCGACGGGCGCGGCTCTGGCGATTTTTCGATTTGGTTGCGCCGTCGCAACGCTTTAGCCCTGAGACTCCCAACATGGATTTCCCCTTTTCTGTGAAGCCCGATAAATTAATAGACGTTGAAGATGTGATGAGGTTCACTCGCGACCGGGCCCAAGGGACAACTTTTGACCGAGTTAAAGGAATCAGAGGCGGACCTTTTCTTAACCCCAATTACTACGGAACAACAAGGACCATCTGCGACCCCAGGGCAGAATATACGACAATTACCCAGTGTCGAGGGTGGTTGCCTAACCCTATCGGCGGCCTCGTCTGGATTGCTTTTGGCGTTCAGGACACTTCTTGCTATATGCCCTTCTATGCAGGTATAACGGCTATGCCTGACTCTTTCCGGGTGGGCGACCACTGGGTTTTTAATCGAGAATCAGCCCGCTGGGCCTTTGATTACGTGGATTTTCATGTTCAAGTTGCCTATAGCTACGGGTTGGAGGAAGTTAAGAAAGCCCAAGCTAAGTGGGAAGCGGAGGCTGTAAGCCGAACTAAAGAAATTGACGAAAAGGCCTTAACTCTTTATCAGGAATCACCGGCTAAGGCGGCCGAATTTCTTACTGGCTATTGTCTTAATAACGCCAAGAACGTCGTTGAGGCCTGGTGGAAGCTGGGTGATGACCTGCTGGTGAAGTTTAATCATCTCAAATTTTATGACCTAGAAAAAAGGCAAATGGACCGAAGCCGGCCAGCCTACCCGGAGTGGTGGCGCAAAGCTATTCGCATCTTTGATGTTATCTTTGAAGAAGGAGTAAAATAGGCTGGTAAAATAGTTTAATGAGCTTAGACAATATATAATAAAGGAATCTTCTGAGGAGGTAGCTTGATGAGAAAAAAGATTAAGTCGCTGCGATTAAATGCTTCCTTAATTATTATTCTCTTTTCTCTCTTTTTTATTCTCAGCTCTTCCCTTTTGGCCCAAACTAAAATTCCCAAGGCCAACCTGCCGGTTCTGACCACTTCCGCCGGTCAGAGTAATGATGTCAACACGGTAAATATCATTTTGGAGGAAGCAGGAATCAAATATGACTATTGCGATGTCCCTGACGTCGACCTTATTAAAAGTGGCGTTGGCCTGGCTGACAGGGAATCGGCCCCAGGTTTTCATGTCGAGGTTTATACTGACCTCAGTCGGTTTCCCAAGGGCACACCTTATAAGACAGTAATTTTTGCTCTCGGCGCCAGCCTCAAAGGCATGGGAGCTTCAGGCTTGACGGTGGACGCCGAAGAGGCTCGACTCAAAAGAATAGTTGAGTACTGTCAGAAAAATAAGATTATGATTATTGCTGTCCACGTTGGAGGGACTGCTTTGCGCGGCGCTCCTGGAAGCGACAACGAAAGGATGATCGATGCGGTCGCCCCCTTTGCTGATTATATTATTGTCACCAAAGACAGTAATAAAGACGGCCGCTTCACCAACATCGCCAAGGCTCGCAACGTCCCCCTAACTGAAGTCGAGTATGCTTTGGACCTCGTCCAGGTCTTTAAACAGCTCTTCCAATAAGCCGGGTATAAAGAGAATAAGACCTATCGTTGAGTCCGGATTAAGAATCAACTCCAGAAACGTCTTGGAGCCTATTATTTCCTTAAAAACCGCCAGCTCTATTTATATCAAATATTTTATAATAATTTAGCTTCATATCTAAAAACTAACCTTCTCTTTATTATCTCAAAGCCGGGAGTTGATGAGATTCTCTTCTGGTATAAAAGGACCAGCTCGTTTCTCTATTAGCTCCTGAGTCGTTTATTTACTTCCCATGCCCTTCTTATTGGCTAAAAGAAAAAATGGCTGAGACAAGAAGTCTTCCCTTAATGGACCAGGAGGTTCAGGAACCTTGCCTGTCAACCAATGGCCCGCGAACAGATGCCCAGGTTAAGGAAGGCCTACCTTCCCTTTGATGTCTTTTAATAAGCCTGTGGCTTTCTCGAGTTGTTGTTTCATTTTCTCTATTAACAGCCGCGCTTTTAAGTTAAAGAGTTTCCTTTTTCCTTTTCTCTGGCTTTCAAACTGGGCTTCGACGAATGGCTTGACTTCCTCGAGAGAAAAAAAACGCTTGACGATTTCATCCTGCCACAATTCGCTTATTATTTCTTCCTTAGTTTCGGCCCGCAGAAGAAGTTGGGCTTTCTCCAAGCTTTGCCGCCTCAGGGTTTCAAAATCGGCGGAAGCATAGGCCGGGGCTGGCCCAAAGAGGCGATGGGTTTCTTTCATTACTTCGTCTAAGGCTGCTTTAGCCTCTCTTACTTGGTTTCTTATCCGGTAATATTCATTAGGTTCTATCTTTGGCAGCTTAGTCATTTGTTCAAGGGATTCTAAGGATGTCGTTAAGAGGTCAAGACATCTCAGAACCTTAGCTCGATATATATCATCAGCCATGGGTTTTTTTTATCATATAAAAGGAAGAGGATTCAATAGCTTTTGGCCGAAAAACAAAAACTGGCCTGAACCTGGGTTAATAAGGGGCTATTTTTCACCCCTTTTTGATCCCTCCCAGCCAGTTTCTCTCGCCCATCTTCTAAAAAGGTTCTTGCCCTTGCCTCTCTTAATCTTGAAAAACAACGTTGCTTACCGAAGGAAGAACCAAATAAACGGGGACGATTAATCTTTTAGATTTTTTCCGCGATTAAGCTTTAATTTGACGGATTAATGAGTTATTATATAAAAGGAAATGAACAGGGAGGAATAAAACTATGACGTTGGGTGAACTTTATCGGCGGGCGGTGGCCATTGGTATCGAGAACGATTTACGCGGCCAGGCAGAGATTGCCCGGCTTTTGGCTGAGGAAAAGGAAAGGTACGAAAAATTAGACGAAACGGAGAAGAAGAATTTTGATTTAGACCGGCTTTTTAACCCTTTTTCTGACACCAGGATTCTCCACGGCTCGGCCGAGACTCCCATTAAGAAGGCCTTGGTTGGCATCGACATGGAAGTAGCCGAGCTTCTTCTGGCCTATCTTCTTAACCGCGACCGAGGCGAAAAAATTGATTGCGTCATTGCCCACCATCCTGAAGGTCGCGCTTTAGCCCGCCTGGCCGAGGTAATGAAGCTCCAAGTTGACCTCCTTACTCAATACGGAATTGCCGTCAGCGTCGTCGAACAGTTGATGGAGAAAAGAATCGCTGAGGTGGAACGCCGACTTCTTCCAGTCAATCATAACCGAACAGTGGATGTCGCCCGTTTATTAGGGATTCCTTTTCTCTGCCTCCACACTCCAGCTGATAACTGCGTCACCTCCTTCCTTAAGAACAAGTTCGAACAGGAAAAACCCCTCTTCCTCAAAGATTTATTAGCTATCCTCCGGTCTCTTCCTGAGTATCAGACAGCTCAGCGCCTGGAAAGCGGCCCCAAAATCCTTAACGGCTCAGAGAATAGCCGCTGCGGCCAAATCTACGTCGATATGACTGGCGGCACCGAAGGCTCCAAGGAAATCTTCGAGAAAATAGCCTCCAGCGGCATCTCTACACTCGTCGGCATGCATTTTAGCGAAGAACATTTAGAAAAAGCGAAAAAGGCTAATTTAAACGTCGTGGTGGCTGGCCATATTGCCAGTGACACCCTCGGACTCAATCTTCTCCTCGATGCGGCCGACCCGGAAGCAGAACTTGAGTTCATCTGTGTTTCTGGGTTCGAAAGACGACGCCGGGCTGCTGACAACCGGGAAAAGCCTTGATGAAAAATGTCATTACGGTGATTTTAGCTGGTGGCCAGGGAGCCCGCCTCTACCCTCTGACCAAAATTCGCAGTAAGCCGGCTGTCCCGATTGCTGGCCGTTTCCGTCTGATTGATATTGCCATCAGCAATTGTCTTCATTCCGGCTTGAGAAAAATCTATGTTTTGACTCAATTCAGTACCGAATCTCTCCACCGCCATATCTTTCTCACCTACCGTTTTGACAATTTTAGTCCCGGATTTATTACCATTCTCAGCGCCCAGCAAACCTTGGATAATCGTGATTGGTACCAGGGAACGGCTGACGCTGTCCGGCAAAACCTCTATTTTATCGAAGGCAAGGGCGATTATGTGCTCATCCTTTCCGGCGACCACCTTTATCGAATGGATTACCGCCCATTTATCCAGTTTCATCAGGAAAAGAAGGCTGAGGTCACGATAGCCGTGACTCCAGTTACGGCTGAGCAGGCCCCTGAATTAGGCATAATGAAACTGGATGAAGCCTCAAGAGTCGTCTCTTTTATCGAAAAGCCGAGGCCCGGACCAGAGCTGGAAGCCATGAGCCTGCCAGAATCTCTTTTACCCCAGCCTGGGCTAAATCAAAGGGCTCCGATTTACTTGGCCTCGATGGGGATTTATGTTTTTTCTTGGCCAGTGCTTCGTGACCTGCTCAAGACCACCCCCTTCGAGGATTTTGGTCGCGGGGTTATTCCCTTTGCCATCCAGACTTACCAAGTTTATGGCTATCCTTTTCAGGGTTATTGGAAGGATATTGGAACGATCAAAAGTTTCTATGAAGCTAACATCGAACTAACCAGGCCTCTCCCGCCTTTTAATTTTTATGATGAAGACCGACCGATTTTTACTCATGCTCGCTTTCTTCCTGGTTCCAAAATCATTTTCTCTGAAGTCCATAGTTCTATCCTTTGTGAAGGAAGCATAATTAACCGTTCGCTGATTAGAGATTCGATCATCGGGATCCGCTCTCGAATCGGAGAGAATACGATTATCGAGCAATCAGTAATCATGGGGGCCGATTATTTTGAATCAGCAGAGGAAATCGAAGCGAATTCTCGTCGCGGCATTCCCAATATCGGGATTGGCCGCAATTGCGAGATTAGGCGGGCAATTATCGATAAGAACGCCCGAATCGGTGACAATTGCCGTTTAGTGAATGCGAAAAATGCCCAAAATGAAGAAACTGAAGATTATGTCATTCGCGACGGAATCATCGTCGTCCCCAAACATGGTATTATCCCTTCAGGCACCATAATCTAAGCTCAACTCCGGGGCAAAAATCTTACTTGGTTATTGTTTTGATGAATATCAACAGAATAAGAATAGCCAAGGGCGCCAAGAAACGGATATTGAAAACCCATAACTGGCGCAGCCGGAAACGATGACCACCGGCCAAAATTTCTTCCAAGGCGGGCTTCACACCCCAAAAATAGACTAAAAAGAGGCAAACGCCGAGGCCGCCGACGGCCAAGAGAATGTTACCAAAAAGTAGGTCCATTTTATTCAGAAAGCCAAAACGAGTCAGGGCTGGCGAGGCGCCCACCGAAAGAGCTGAGGGCACACCCAAAAGAAAAGAAAGGCCGCCAATGATAAGGGCGGCCTTTTTTCTGGTCCATTTATGTTCGTCAATAAGAAAAGCCACCGGAACTTCAAGCAGCGAAATGGTGGAGGTTAAAGCGGCTACTTGCAGCAAGATGAAAAAAAGGACGCCAAAAAGATAACCGCCAGGCAATTTGGCGATCACTAAGGGAATTGTCTGGAACATTAAGCCCAGCGAGGGCTGAAATTTATCCGGAGTAACTCCAGGCGTAGCGAATAACGTGGGATAAATAATAATCCCGGCCAAGAAGGCAACCAAGGTGGTAGAAAAGCAAACCCAGCCGGCCGAAGAGACCAAGTTTTCTCGTTTGGGAATATAGCTACCGTAGGTAATCATGATCCCCATGCCAAGGCTTAAAGAATAGAAAGCCTGGCCAATGGCAAAAAATAGAACCTTTAAATCAACCTTAGCTAAATCAGGCTGAAGATAAAAAGCGATTCCCCTGCCAGCTCCGGGTAAAGTCAGGGCTCTAATGGCGAGGAAAATAATCAAAGCAAATAAGAGCGGCATCAGAACCTTGGAAAATTTTTCTATTCCCGCTTGAATCCCTTTAGAAATAATATAAGTGGTAATACCCATAACCACTAAGAAGCACCAAAGCGCTTCCCAAGGGTTGGCGGCGAAATTAGCAAAAATGGCCTCAGAGGATTGCCAGGTGATATCAGGTTTAAACAACCCAAAGATAGTTTTATACAGATAGCCAAAAGCCCAGCCGGCCACTACCGCATAATAAGAAAGGATAACAATAGTCGTAATGACCCCGCCGTAACCCAAGAATTTCCATCCTGAGCCCGGTCTGATGGCTTCGAAGGCACCCACAGGGTTTTTTTGGGTGTGGCGGCCAATGGCCAATTCAGCCAACATCTCGGTGAACCCGATGAAAAAAACAGCTAAAATATAGGCAAAGACATAAACTGCTCCGCCTAAGCGACCCACCATGATGGGAAAACGCCAGAGGCTACCCAGGCCAATAGCTGAACCAGAGGCAGCGAAAATAAAGGCAATTTTGGACCCCCAGCTCCCTCGGCTGATAACCGTTTTTTCCGCCATTTTTACTCCTCCTTACGGGCCATAAGCTTTGGACTTATCTTGAGTTTTTATCAAAAAAAGAAACCAATGAAAAGAGCCGGCAATAAAGAACACCAACTAATAAGGAACTTCCGGGTTTGGTATGGGTAAGCCAGGATAATTAAAGGCGCCAGTAGGCCCATGGAGAGCCTTGTGATGAGGAGCTTTAGGGTAGTTTTAAAAGCAAATTGGCTATATCGCTCTCATATCCTGTTGGTTTTTTAAATTCTTCTGGGTTTGGTGTGGTAAACCTGGAGGATTAAAGGCGGCAGAAGGCCTGGAGACAGCCTTTAGAGGCGGAGTTTTAGAAAAAAGTCTCTTGGGTCGTTCTAGCTTCTTATTTATATTCATGAATTAGCCTCATGGACAAAAAATTGCATAGGGTGAATTCGCAAAAAAGTCCATTCACATTCTCATTTTTCCTCCAAGGAAGTCGAAAGGAGCATTAATAAATTAATAAAATTAATAATATGAGGCTATAATCGGCTCAAATCCATATTAATTGAGGAGGGAGCGCGCCCGGAGGGACTTGAACCCCCGCCCTTCTGATTCGTAGTCAGACGCTCTATCCAGCTGAGCTACGGGCGCCTTTCGTTTTCGCGTCGAAAAAACCACTAAAAATATAGCGAAATAGATTTTTCTTTGCAACCAGTATCAGAATTTCTTTACTTAAAATTCTTTGGCGCTCCTTGAGCCTCTGCCACTTAAATCAACAACGGGAAAAGCTTCTTCGGCTATCTTCCATTTCACCGGGTTTTATTTTAGGCCAAAGCCTCGCCTAAAGGAAACAGCTATTAAGATTTTAACCTGAGTCAGTTTTTTACTTGACGGCATCTGCGGCCAACGGGCATGTCTGAGCCATAACTGTCAACGGAAGAAACTAAAAGAAGCAAAGTACTATTCTCCTCTGTTATTCTTCATCATCCTGTTGAGGCTATTTTTGAGTTATGATAATATGCCGGAACGAGGAGAGAAAAATGCAAGGCTTTTATCAGCAGCTAACTGTCTGGGTTACTCAAGTCTCTGACCACATCTGGTCCTATATGCTTTTTGTTCTTTTTGCGGCCGGTTTCTGGCTCAGCCTGCGAACGGGATTTGTTCAGTTTCGTCGCCTCGGCGATAGCTTTAAGCTGATGTTTGCCGGGCTTCTCGGCCGGCGCTCTGGTGGGAAGCGGGAGGGCGACATTTCTCCTTTCGCCGCTCTTTCCACGGCGCTGGCGGCCACAGTTGGTAATGGAAATATCGGTGGTGTGGCCACGGCTCTCTTCACCGGCGGTCCAGGAGCCATTTTCTGGATGTGGGTCTGCGGTTCAGTGGGCATGGCCACCAAGTTTTCGGAAGCCTTGCTGGGAGTGAAATTTCGGGAAAAATATCCTGACGGGAAAATAGCCGGCGGACCTATGTATTACATCAAAAATGGGTTCAAAAATGCTGCCTTTGCCCGGGTATTGGCGCCCATTTTTGCCGTTTGTGGCGCCTTTGCTACCCTCTTTGGTACTGGCAACATGATGCAAGCTAACCAGATTTCCCTGGCCTTCAACAGTCAGTTTGGCATACCAAAAATAGTCATGGGCATAATCGTGACTACTTTGGTGGGCCTGGTGGTTATCGGCGGGATCAAGAGGATTGGGGCAGTGGCAGAGAAAGTAGTCCCGGCAATGCTTTTTATTTATCTTGGCGTGGGAATCATCGTTCTTTTGGTCCACATAACAGTCATTCCTCAAGTTTTTGCTTTAATCTTCAAACATGCTTTTACTCCTGCCGCGGCTGCTGGCGGCTTTTTAGGAGCCACCGTAAGAAAGGGAATGCAGATGGGTTTTCGCCGCGGCTTGCTTTCTAACGAAGCTGGATTGGGCAGTGCACCTATTGCCCATGCCGCCGCCCAGACCCCGTCTCCCGTTCATCAGGGATTAATGGGCGTAGGCGAGGTTTTTATCGACACGCTTTTGGTCTGTTCCATGACCGGCTTAATTAACCTTTCTACCGGAATGTGGCAGAGCGGCCTCAACGGAACCGCCATGACGGCCGCATCTTTCTCCAAAGTTCTTCCTGTTTTTGGAGGCTTAGTAGTCGCCCTTTCTTCTTTCCTTTTTGGCTATACAACCCTCATTGGGTGGTACTATTACGGTGAGCAATGTATGAAATATCTTTTCGGGATTAAAGTAACCTATCCCTATCGGGTTATTTATGTTATTCTTTGCTTTATCGGTTCTATTATTTCGATCGAATTAGTATTTTATATCGGTGATATCGCTAATGCCTTCATGGCGTTGCCGAATCTGATTGCCCTTTTCGTCTTAAGCGGCACTGTCGCGGCCACGGCTAAGGAATTTTTCCAAAAATACCCCCGGCTCGAGCTTTTCGAGGCTGACCAGCAAAAATCCTAAACTATAACGACAAAAATTAAATCTCTTAGGCCTCGAGTGATGCTTTTAGTTTCTTTTAAGCAGTGGTCTCTGGCTTAAAGAAATTTATCTTTTCTCTCGAAATCTTTCTTCTTATCCAGAGCTTAGTTAATTCAATACTGGCCGTAGCCCAGAGGCTGAAAAGCAAGATTATTTCTATATCCAAGGCTTTCGGAATATCTATTCCAAAAGCTTCCCTGACTACCGGAATAAAGCTTAAAGCAAAAGTTAAAATAATCTGAGAGATAACCGCTAAGCTCAGCCAGCGATGAGGTCTTAAGCGCCAAAGGCTGTGGCGGAGCGACCGGAAATTGAAGGCCACGATGAGCTCCGTCAGGATAAAAAGAAAGAATAAATCAGTCCTCGCCCGCAACGGGTCGTGGAGCTGGCGAAGATAAAGCCAGAGAAAACCTGGGCTCCAAAAGAGAATGGCGAGAGCAAAAAACAAAAGAACGTCTGAAGAAAAGACTTTTTCCTTAGGGTCGCGCGGTGGCCGTTCCATTATATCCGGGTCAGGAGGGGCTATTCCCAGGGCTAAGGCGGGCAGCCCGTCTGTCACCAAGTTGATAAAAAGAATCGCCGCCGGAAAAAGCGGCAAGTGCTCAGGCCCCAGAGTCAGGACTACCCCGCCGATGATAATTACTTCTACTAAGTTACATTGAAGCAAAAAAGTTAGATATTTTTTAATGTTATCATAAATCCATCTGCCCCTCTCGATAGCCTTAACAATGGTGGCAAAGTTATCGTCGTTGAGAATCATATCCGCGGCTTCCTTAGCTACATCCGTGCCAGTTATTCCCATAGCTATGCCTATATCTGCCTGCTTTAAAGCCGGGGCATCATTTACCCCATCGCCAGTCATAGCGACTATCTCGCCTCTTTTCTTCCAAGCGCGAACAATCTTGATTTTATCCAGGGGCGAAACGCGGGCATAAACAGTTACCTGGTCAACAATCTTTTCCAACTCATCTTCGCTCAATTTATCCAGCTCTTCGCCTGTAAGAGCGAGCTTCCCTTCCTGATAAATGCCTAATTCCCGAGCGATGGCCAGGGCCGTAATCTTATGGTCGCCAGTAATCATCACCACCTTGATGCCGACTTGCCGACATACGGCGACAGCTTCCTTCGCCTCTTGGCGGGGCGGGTCAGCCAACCCGACTAAACCTAAGAAAGTCATCCTGGATTCTAGAACTTCGGGAAAAGAGCAGGATTCATTACCCTTGATTTCTTTAGCCGCTACGGCCAAAACCCGCAGCGCTTCATTGGCCATAGTTTCGTTAGCCATAAAAATTGCCTGCCTTGCTTCGGCTGAAAGCTCCTTGATTTCCCCTTCTATCTGATAAAAATGGCAAAGAGGTAGAACTGCTTCCACCGCCCCTTTCATAAAGGCCATTTTCCTCCCGTCTTCCAGCTGAACTACTGTCGTCATCCTCTTCCTTTCGGAGCTAAAAGGGACCTCTTCTAAGCGAGGGTTTTTTATTTTTAAATCAAGGGGTATAACCCTGTCTTTCATCGCCAAAGCTACCAAAGCACCCTCGGTTGGGTCCCCTTTGACTATCCACCTCCCTTCCTTTTCATCGAGAGAAGCATCGCTGGCTAAAACGCAGGCCTTTAAGAATATTTGCAAGGCCGAATCATTTTGCGGTCGCTCCGTTTCCGGTCTTATTTCTCCCTCGGGCTCAAACCCGGTTCCTGATACTTCCCAGTTTATTCCGTTTAAAAAAAGGCGCCGCGCCGTCATTTCTCCTTTGGTTAAAGTACCGGTTTTATCAGTGCAGATGACAGTCGTACAACCTAAGGTTTCTACTGCTGGCATGCGCCTAACCAGAGCATTTCTTTTAGCCATCTGATGCATACCAATAGCCAAGGTTCCGGTAACGATAGCCGGCAAGGCCTCAGGAACCGCCGCTACAGCCAGAGCCACGGCAAAAATGACCATTTTTAGAAAAAAGGACCAAGAGACACTCCCGCTTAGACTCTCCCTAACTAAGCTTATGGCTACTATGGCTATACATATCCCAAGAGCCAGAAACCCTAACCATCGACCTATTTCTGAGGTCCGCTTTTCCAGAGGGGTTTTCTCTTTCTCCACCGAAGCAACTTCGGAGGCAATTTTTCCCAGCTCAGTTTGCTGACCCGTAGCTGTCACGGCTACTTTACCCCGACCATAGGTAACGATGGTTCCCGCATAGACCATGTTGCGGCGGTCCTCAACCCTTGTTTCTGGCGGGAGGCTGTCGATTGTTTTTTCTACCGGTTGTGATTCTCCCGTGAGCGCGGCTTCGTCGCATTGAAGCGAAGCCGACTCAATGACCCGACCATCAGCCGCCACCTTAGTCCCGCTTTCCACAAGAAGAATATCTCCTGGAACTATTTCTTTGGTCGAAACGAGCTCTTCTTTGCCGTCACGGAGGACTAAACAACCCGGTGAAAGCATTTTTTTCAATGCTTCCAGAGCTCTTTCGGCTCGGTATTCCTGGAAAAACCCCAGAAGGGCGCAAAAGATAATAATGATAAAAATCAGCAAAGCATCAACCCATTCCCCCACTGCGGCCGAAAGCCCGGTGGCGAGCAAAAGAATAATGATAAGCACATTTTGGAACTGGTGCCAGAAAATTGACCAAACCGAAACCTTCGTTTCCTCAGCAATAATATTCTGGCCGAAAGCAATAAGTCGCTGGGCGACCTCTTCTTTTTTCAGCCCCTTTTCCGGGTCTGTTCTTAGTTCAGAAATAGTTTGAGCTCGGGAGAGCGCATGCCATTCTTTGTTTTCCATGTTTCTAACCTAAAAGGAAAACTAATCCTAACAAATTTAGCCGACTATTGCCAAGCTTAGAAAAGACATCATGATGATGGCCATTTAATAAACATAGAGGCGATTCAGACAGACAGACAGACAGACAGACAGACAGACAGACAGTCAGTCAGTCAGTCAGTCAGTCAGTCATATAGTTAGATAAATAAATAAAGATAGAGAGATGGTAGGGGAATATTCTTGTGAAATTGGACATGGCCAAAGATAATCTCTTTTCCTTAAAATAGTTGAAAACCCAATCTCAAAGAAAAAAATAAGTAGGTAAGACGAGATAGACGGACATACTGGAAGGAAGGAAGAAAGGAAGGAAGAAAGAAAGGAAGGAAGAAAGAAAGAAAGGGGGAAAAAAAGAAAGAAAAAAAGAAAAAAGAAAAAAGAAAAGAAAGAAAATTAGTCATATATCAGACACATAGATAGATAGATAGATAGATAGATAGATAGATTGGCGGATGGAGCAAGGATGGATGGATGGAGAGGTTGATTGATTGATTGATTGATTGATTGATTGATTGTTTGTTTGTTTGTTTGTCGAATAAATAAGTAAGTAAGTAAGTAAGTAAGTAAGTAAGTAAGTAAGTAAATAAGTAAGTAAGTAAGTAAGTAAGTAAGTAAATAAGTAGGTTAGTTAGTTAGTTAGTTAGTTAGTTAGTTAGGCAGGCAGGTAGGTAGGTAGGTAGGTAGGTAGGTAGGTTGGTTGGTTGGTTGGTTGGTTGGTTGGTTGGTTGGTTGGTTAGCTGGCTGGTTAGTTGGAAGCGCAGAAATGATAATTTTTAATAAAGACTTGGCCAAAGGTTGACAAAGAAATCGAGCTTAGGATATAAACGGAGGCGTTTTAGCCGATGTTAAAGCTTGACCTTATCCAGACCGTAGCCTTTGCGGGAGTTGTTCTCTATGTTGGCCACGCTCTTTGCCAACTTATTCGTCCTCTCTCTAAATATAATATTCCGGCTCCTGTGGTCGGGGGCTTAATAGTTGCCTTTATTAATCTCTTTGGTAAGCTTGGCGGCTTTAGTTTATTTGAATTCGACATGACCCTGCGAGACCCTCTGATGATTGCCTTCTTCACTACCATCGGCTTCAGCGCCAGCCTATCTTTGCTCAAAATTGGGGGCCCTCAGGTTCTCTTGTTTTATGGGTTGGCGACAAGTGTTGTGTTCCTGCAAAATGTTCTGGGCGTAGCCCTAACTCTTCCCTTCCGGATTCATCCCCTCTATGGAGTTATCAGCGGTTCAATGACTATGACCGGAGGCCCGGCTACAGCCATGGCCTTCGGACCAGTTTTTGAACAGGCCGGTGTCCCTGCCGGGACAAGCGTAGCTTTAGCCGCCGCCATCTTTGGGATAATTGCTGGCGGGCTTATCGGCGGTCCTGTGGCCACTCTCATCATCCAGCGCCGCCAGTTAAAAGAAGCCAGAAAACATCATGGGTCGAGCCGTTTAGGCTTGCCGGCTATAAGACCAGCCGAAGAAGATATTACAGTCGAAGAAACTGAAGAGACCATCAAAGCCCGAGATTTCATCAAGAATGTGGTCATTCTTCTTGTCGCCATGGGACTCGGGACATGGCTGAGCCGTCTCATTGCCAGCACTGGAATTACCTTGCCGGCTTATATTGGCGCGATGTTAGTTGCTGCCGCCATTCGTAATTTCGACGACTTGACTCACCTTTTAGGCCTCTCCGAAAAAATGCTCGAAACGGTGGGCCATGCTTCTTTGGCCCTATTCTTGGCCATGGCGCTGATGACTCTTCGGCTCTGGGAATTAGCCGGTCTTGTCCTGCCTCTTTTGGTAATCCTCTTTTTTCAGGTAATTTTGGTGGCCTTAGTCGCCATCTGGCCAATTTTCCCCTTGATGGGCAAGGATTATGACGCAGCTGTTATGTGTGGCGGCTTTTGCGGGTTTGCCTTAGGAACAACAGCCAATGCCATGGCTAACATGAAGGCCTTAGTTGACCGCTTTGGCCGGGCACCGCGAGCTTTTTTGGTTGTGCCTTTGGTTGGCGCCTTTTTTATTGATTTTACCAACGCCCTTATCATCACTCTTTTCTTAAACCTTTTTCGCTAAACCTTGCCTCCTAAGATTGAGTTGCCATTTGATGAGAGGAATTTAAAGTTCGGTTCTTTTCCATTTTATTTAATTTAGTTGGTTCTCTTCCATTTTATATGGGCTGGTTTGTAGGCTAAGTTCGGGAGGGCAGAAGCGACCATGGAAGGTTTAGCCTTCCCGAATCGGGCTTCGAGGGAACCTCTTGGCGCCGAGGATGTCTGAGCCTGAACCGGACAAACGGAGAGGCCAAAGGGGGGCAAGGGACTTCTGGGTTATGTCTATGAACCGGGAGGCGAGTTCCGCCGGCGCCGAGAAGGCCGAAGAGGGAACGGCGTTAAAAACCTGAGTGGGAGCGAGGCCATCCCGAACGTCTCCGGGCCTAACCCACACAAGATGGAAGAGAATCATGTAGTTTAAAGCTTAGGTTTGGAACGGCCGAAGTGTCCACTCAAGGTTTGTTTTTCCAAAAAGAAGAGGTTAGCCGTTTTCTCCCCTTTCCAGGTCACATTTTCATCACCTAAATTGGATAAGGGCCTGAGAAAGTCGCAACAACCAGTCTAACTATAGTTTTTCGCCACAATAAGAAACTGATTGGGCAAAATTTAAGCCTTAGGTCATATAATTTGTTTATCCGAGCTTTAGCTCGCTAAAGGATTATTCTTGGCCATCATGTTTTTTCGATTTAGTTATCCTTAAGCTTCAGACACTTACGGGCGCTATTTCAGGCTTTTTTCTTTGGAAAAAGGTCTTTAATACCAGGTAGACGACGCCGACAGCTAAAATCATCAAAACAATATCCGCCGTCATAAGAGTATAATTATGACTGCGGCGGTAGTTACCCAGAAGAATAATGAGAGAGGCAATGGTGGTGGCCAACATAAAAATAGCCGGAATAAGCGTATAATGATTTTTCTTATGCCGCAAGAGCAGCCAAGCTGAGGCGGTCATAAGGGTCAAAGCCGCCAGAAGCTGGTTGGCCGTCCCAAAAATCGGCCAGAGAGCAGAAAAGGCGTTGGAATAAGCTAAAACCCACATCAAGAAAACAGATAGGGCTGAATTAAACCAATAGTTGCGAAGCAGCCGTGGCGGCCGTGAGAAAAGAATGGCCCAAAGTTCCTCAAATAAATAGCGATTAAGCCGGACAGCGGCGTCCAGGGTAGTAATCACAAACCCTTCAACGAGCAAAATACCAAAAACAGCGCCCAAGGCGACATTGATCCCCAGAGCTCGATGAAAAAGATGGCCAGCCGCCAAGGAAAAGCCGAGTATGGGGTTGGATTTCACCGTGGGGTCGGAAGGCCAAACAATGGATTTATAATCGCCAAAATCCATGGCACTGCCCAGGGCCAGGATTACTCCCAGCGCCAAGACTGATTCCAAGAGCATTGCATTGTAACCAATGCGACGGGCGTCTATTTCTCGAGACACTTGCTTGCAGGTAGTTCCGCCGGCTACAAGGGCGTGAAAACCACTAATAGCGCCGCAAGCAATCGTACAGAACATCATCGGCCAGAGGAGTCCTAAGTGGGCTACCCCCTCGGCCAAGTTAAAACTGGGAATGGCTACTTTTAGCCCTGAAATCCCGGAGGTAAAGACGGAAATAACGAGCAGCGCAATGCCGCCATAAAGAATTTGAACGTTGATAAAATCTCTGGGTTGCAAAATGAGCCAAACTGGAATGCCAGCGGCGAATAAAACATATATAGAAATGATTACCATCCAGGTGGAAGAGGCGAGAGTGACTGGATAATGGATGCCAATTATAAAAGAAAGCACAGCCATAGCTGCCGCCAAAAAATAGGCATAGAGGGTTCTGAGATGGCGGCGGACTATCAGCCAGCCTAAAAATGGAGAGCAAAGGGTGATGAAAATAACCGAAGTCGAAGCAATGCCACCAATGCGGCCCATAACCACGCCGTCTTTGACCACTGTTTTCAGGAAGCTCTGGCTCTCGGCGACCCCGATTTTACTCAGCGGCCAGAGAGAAGTCAGAGACATGGCCGTAGCATTAAGAAAAGAGGACGTAACCAGGACTATCATGACAATCGTAAAGCCGATGAAAAGGTTAAAACCCATCCGCCCCAAAGTCTTGCGAGCAATCTCGGCCACTGACCGGCCTCCTTCTCTAATACTCATGAATAAAGCAGTGTAATCATGGACTGCGCCAATAAAGATTCCGCCTAAAACAATCCACATCCAGGCCGGAACAAAGCCATAAAGGATGGCCATAGTAGGGCCAAGAATCGGGCCAGCCCCAGCGATGGCCGAAAAATGATGAGCGAAAACAACCGAGGTGCGGGTAGGAACAAAATCGCGGCCGTCAGAACAAGTTATAGCCGGAGTCGGGCGGTTGGGGTCTTCCCCAAGGCTGCGGGCTAAATAGCGAGAGTAATAACGACTCGCTAAAAGGAAAAAGAAAACAGCGACCAAAAGGACAACGAGGACGTTCATCTCGGCCCTCCCTAAATTACTCGGAATGCTTTTCTATCACAGCCGGAGCGGAGATGTCAAAAACTGCCAGCCTAAATTCTGGTAGGTAGAGGCTAAGGTTGCTCTCCCTTTCTTCCTATGATAGTATCCTGAAAAAAATGAGGATTGTGGCATAATGCTTTTTTCTCATAGCCCCAAAAAGGCTTCAATCAATCAAGCTAATCAAGAAAACCGTTTCTCCGGGTTTGAAGCCTGGCGACACCGTTTAAGTCTTGGCCTGGGCCCGCTAATTTTCTTTATTATTCTTCTTCTGCCTTTTGAGTCACTTTCTCCTTCGGCGCATCGCTTAGCCGCAGTAATTTTATGGGTTATTATCTGGTGGATTGGCGAGCCAATTCCCCTGCCCATGACAGCCGTGTTAGGGGTTGTTCTTTGTGTACTCTCGGGGATTACCGATATTAAGACTGGTTTAGCCCCCTTTTCTGACCCAGTCATTTTCCTTTTTATGGGCAGTTTTATCATTGCCCGCTCGATGACTCATCACGGCCTCGACCAACGCTTGGCCGTCAAAGTCCTGTCATGGAAATGGGTGAGAAAAAGCCCGGCTCGCCTGCTTTTCATGTTTGGCTTGGTTACCGCCGCTCTTTCCATGTGGATTAGCAATACTGCGACCACAGCGATGATGTTTCCGTTGGCCTTGGGACTAATCTCCATGTTAGGTCAGGTTAGCTCGACCGCTCCTGACCCTAAAAAGGCTCTACCTTCAACTCCTTTTGCCACCGGACTTTTACTTATGGCAGCCTACGCCTCTTCTGTGGGCGGGGTCGGCACCCCAGTTGGCACTCCGCCCAATCTCATTGCTCTGGCCATGCTTAATAAATTAGCTCAAGTCAAGCTATCTTTTTTCCAGTGGATGCTTTTCGCTTTACCGCTGCTTGTCGCCATGTACTTTGTTCTTTTTGGCTACCTTTTGCTTCTCCATCGCCAAGGAATAAAGGAAACAAAAATTTTTCAGGGAGACAATTTGCCTTTGGCCAGTCCTCGTCCCTGGACAAAAGGCGAGAAAAACACTCTTCTTGTTTTCCTTCTTACAGTAATTCTATGGGTCTTGCCAGGTTTTGTCCTCATGTTGGCCGGACAGAATTCTCCTGTAAATCAAACCATAAGTAGCCGCCTGCCTGAGGCCGCAGCCGCTTTAATCGGCGCTCTCTTGCTTTTCCTTTTGCCCATAGATTGGAAAAAGGGCCAATTTACCCTGAGCTGGAAAGAGGCCGTGGATATTGATTGGGGGACCCTGCTCCTCTTTGGGGGCGGGTTGAGTTTAGGAGATTTGATGTTTAAAACTGGCCTTGCCTCCACGGTCGGCCAAAGTCTTCTTCGAGTCACCGGCTCGAACTCCGTTTGGCTCCTAAGCTTAATCGGCATCTATGTCACTATTCTCCTTACCGAAACCACTTCCAATACGGCGGCGGCAACGATGATGGTACCGGTAATGATCTCCATAGCCACGGCTTCTGGGATGAATCCTCTTCCGCCCGCCTTAGGCTGTGCCTTTGGAGCAAGTTTGGCCTTTATGCTGCCAGTTTCGACTCCGCCTAACGCTATTGTCTATGGGTCAGGACTTATTCCCATCACGAAAATGATTCGAGCCGGGGTTCTGGTCAGTCTTTCTGGCGGTTTGGTCATTTGGCTTAGCTTACGGCTTTTTCTGCCGCTTCTGGGTCTGGCTTGATTTCACAGCCGCTGACTGACTTTAACCTGCTCGCCCCAGAAAATTTAATTGGCGGCCAATTTTATTAAAAAATTGGTTGTCAGAGGGGAATCATTTTTTTATAATCTGGCTTCTTTAAGGAGTGAAGATGCGATTTAATCTTTGGTTAACCAAATCCCCTTCTCAACTCCAGGAAGCCTCAGAAAAAACCGAATTAAAGAAAACCCTCCGAGCCATTGATTTAGCCGCCCTGGGCATTGGCTCTGTCGTCGGCACCGGGATATTTGTGGCCACTGGCCAAGGCGCCCATTTAGCGGGGCCTGGAGTATTGCTTTCTTTTATCATTGCGGCCGTCACCAGCGGCTTCTGCGCCCTCACCTACTCCGAGCTGGCCTGCATGTTTCCAGTAGCTGGCAGCACCTATTCCTACGCCTATGTGGCCTTCGGCGAGCTCATCGCTTGGATTATTGGCTGGGATTTGATGCTGGAATACATGGTTTCGGCCAGCGCCGTAGCCTCAGGCTGGTCAGCCACTTTTGCCGGACTTTTACAAACTGCCGGTATTAATCTTCCCCACGCTTTAGTCACAGCCCCTTTGGCCGGCGGTATTGTCGATTTGCCAGCTATTTTAATTGTATTGCTGATTACTTGGATTCTTTATATTGGCATCAGGGAAAGCTCGACGACGAACAACATCATCGTTTTGATTAAAATTGCCGTTATTTTACTTTTTATTTTTCTTGGTGTCTCCCATGTTGACCTGTCTAATTTTAGGCCCTTTGCGCCGTTCGGCTGGAAAGGGATTATGTCGGGCGCGGCGATTATTTTCTTTGCCTATATCGGGTTCGATGCCGTCTCCACCGCCGCCGAAGAGACTAAGAATCCAAAAAGAGATGTTCCCCTCGGCTTACTCCTGTGCTTGGCCGTCGTTATTCTTCTTTATGTTTCTGTGGCCTTTGTCCTGACGGGCATGGTGCCGTTCAAAGAAATTGATTTGGAGAATGCCCTTCCCGCCGCCTTAGGCCGGTTTGGTATTCGCTGGGGAGGAGCTTTAGTGGCCACCGGCGCGATTGTCGGTATGGTGTCCACTTTGCTTATCACTATCTATGGCCAGGTACGAATCTTTATGGTAATGGCCAGGGACGGCCTGTTGCCAGCCGCTTTTTCCCAGGTCCACCCGACTCATAAGACTCCCCACCTTTGCACCTGGATAACGGGCGGGATTACAGCCTTTATTGCGGGCATTCTGCCTCTTTCCATGATTATCGATTTAGTCAATATTGGTACCCTTTTCGCCTTCATTATTGTCTCTCTGGGCGTAATCATCTTAAGGCGAACCAGACCTGATATAGAACGCCGTTTTCGGACACCTGGTGTCCCCTTTACTCCAATGATAACTATTGGCTTCTGTTTTTATTTAATCGCCAGCCTGCATTTAACTACCTGGATTCGTTTCGGCGTCTGGCTTTTGGCGGGGCTCATAATTTATTTCGCTTACAGCCTTAAACATAGCCATCTCCAGAAAGATTATCAGCTTAGTTTAAAACCATAAGAATATCCCTGACGCCTAAAATTATTTCTTCATAGACTTTTGAGCCTCCTCAAGTATTAATATTTCAGCCGCAAATAAAATAGGTTATTCAGAATCTCTTGTGAGTATAAAAAGGATATCTAGGTCCGCCTTTCGGCGAATTCGCCTCAGACAAGTTTATTTTCCTTGAGGCTAATTAGATGAATATAAATAAGATACGACAGCGAGCTAAGCACTTTTCTTTTAGAACTCCGCATCTAAAGGCTATCCACAGCCCATTTGGTGCCTTTAGCTCTCCAGGTTTCCCCACACCAAACCCGGAAGTTCCAAAAATTATACGTACTGAGCCTAAGACGAATTAACAAGCGCGCATTCTATGGTTCTCACGAGCCCTCTTCTTTTTCTTAGAGCCTGTTCAAATTTTCCTCATCTGCATAGCCAAGGCCCAGAAAAAAATAGGCAGGAAAAGGGGAAAGGATAATAAAGAACCTGATTTTTTATCTTGGCCAGTTTGTTATTGCCTTTGTCCCAATTTTAAATTATAAAAGAGGTAATTTGGTGATAAAAAGGAGAGGGCGAAGTGACTACAGAGAAATGCATCGGCCAAGTTAAGGAAAAACCGGCCGAGTTGCCCCGCGTCTTGGGCGTTTGGGACCTGATCAGTATTATCGTCGGGGGCGTAATTGGTTCGGGTATTTTTATCGTGCCTGCGGCTGTGGCCCTGAATGTGGGCTCACCTTGGCTCATCATGTCCGTCTGGGTTTTTGGCGGCCTGCTGTGCTTTTTTGGCGCCCTCTCTTTTGCCGAGTTAGCCGCCATGTACCCAGAGGCTGGAGGTGTTTATATTTATCTTCGGGAAGCCTATGGGCCGCTCCTTTCCTTTCTCTTTGGCTGGACTCTGTTTTTGGTCATTGATTCGGGAGCGATTGCCACCTTAGCCGTAGCCTTCTCTTCTAAATACCTCCCGCACTTTTTCCCTCATCTCTCCTTTGTAACAACCAAAATAATTGCCGTCAGTCTCATCCTCTTCTTAGCTGTGGTTAATTATATTGGTGTCCGTTGGGGAGCGTTGCTGCAAAATGTCCTGACCTTAATCAAGTTTGGGGCAATTTTAGCTGTCTGTGCGGTGGTCTTTGCTGTGGCCAAAGGTAGTACCGCCCATTTTGTCCAACCTCCGCCCACCTTTTCCACCGATTTGATCGGCAAATTTGGGTTAGCCTTGGTGGCCACTCTCTGGGCCTACAAAGGCTGGGAGAGCTCGACCTTCAGTTCTGGTGAAGTAAAAAATCCGGAGAAAAATCTCCCCATAGGCTTATTCGCCGGCACTTTAATTATTATCGGCATTTATCTTTTGGCTAACCTGGCTTATCTTTACGCCTTTCCTGCTGAGGTTATGGCGAAGAGCGACCGAATTGCCGCTGATGTGATGAATTTTGCGGTCGGCCCTTGGGGCGCCTCGCTCATTGCTTTTATCATTCTTTTTTCGATTACCGGGGCCGCTAACCAAAACCTCCTTTGCAGCCCTCGGGTATATTTTGCCATGGCTCGCGACGGTCTTTTTTTCAAGCAGGTGGCTTCGGTCCATCCGCGATTCCTAACGCCCCATGTCTCGGTCGTCCTGATGGCTGGGTGGAGTTCCCTTCTCAGCCTCTCGGGGACTTTTGAGCAGCTTTTTACCTATGTGGTCTTTGGTCAATGGCTCTTCTTCGGGTTGACCGTGACCGCGGTTATTATTTTGCGCCGAAAGCAACCAGGGTTAAGCCGACCTTACAAGACTTGGGGTTATCCCTTTACCCCGCTCTTTTTTATCCTGGCCTCCCTGTATGTGTCCATCAACACCCTAATAAACGAATTCTGGAATTCTTTCGCGGGTTTGGCCATAATTTCTCTGGGCATCCCAGCATATTTTTACTGGTATTCACGCCGCCGACGGGAATCTCCTGGCCCGAAAAAATAATCTTTTTCTCTTCCATTTTATCTGGGCTGGCTTAAAGGATAAGTCCAGGACGCCTGAAGAAACTATGATGGCCCCTACCTCCGGAATAAACCTTGGAAAGAACATCCTGCCGCTAAGGCTTTCTGAGCCTAAACGAGACAAAAAGGGAAGCCAAAAGAAAGCCAGAGCCTTTGGCGCTGCCTCTTTGAACAGGATGGCGAGCTCCTCTCATAAAACTCTTCCTTAAAAGGTTTATTATAAGCCTTATGACACCTTGAATTCTCCAGGTCTGCTTATACAAGAGCCGGAAAAACCATAAAATAAAACTGGCTTTGGGGTTTTCATCAAGGAAATAGAAATGCTCTCCCTTTCCGCTCTAAAACAACTCTTGCCGGTTTTGTCCTGGCTTAGCTGATATGGCTCCTCTACCGATTGGTTGATAAAAAACTGGATAATTGATTGGGCAACTATAAGATTTCCTAAGAGTAAAGATAATGCCTAAGGCCAAAATATCAAAGCCAGGATGTAGAGATAGCATTTTCTGGGGCTTGATAAATGCTAACCTTGACCAAAAGAGGCCGTGAGCCATTTCCTCTCCTTTTCCCAGCCCCCCATTTTTGCCAAATAAAATGGATAAGAGCCGCTAATATTAAGAAACAACGGTAGGAATTAGAGATACTCCTCTCTTATTTATGGCCAACCTATAGCCACCTCAAAGCCGAGCTAAGGAATATAGTTACCAAGCGAGAAGGAAAAGAAGGGCCAGGCTGCCCACGAGAAAACGATAAAGGGCAAATAAGCTTAAGCTGTGAGCCTTAAGATATCCGATGAACCAGCGAACGGCGACTAAGGCGACTAAAAAAGAGACGATAAAACCAAAACTAAGAGGCAATATTTGTTGGGAAAAAGAATGAAGCGAGCCGCGAGATTTATAAAGGTCAAAGATGGCCGCACTCCCAATTGTCGGAATAGCCAAAAAGAAAGAGAAAAAGGCGGCCTCAGCTCGACGGTAGCCAAGAGCCATCATGGCTAAAATGACGGCGCCGGCTCGAGAAACACCCGGAAAAAAGGCGATAGCTTGAATTGTCCCAATCAGTAGAGCTTCAGGAAGGGTCAAGGAGGCTATGGTCTTTTCTAATCTGAGAAAGCCCCGCCGAACTAACATTTCAAAAACGATGAATAGCCCTCCGACAAAAATGAAAATAATTATTTGCCCCCACGTTTGCTCCATGAAGATAATCTTAATTGGCTGATAAAGGGCTATTCCCAGTACTGCGGTCGGCAAGAAAGCCACTAAGGTTTTGGCCACCAGGTCGAGACGCGACCAGATGTCCCGGCGATAGAGCCAGACAACAGCTAAGATCGCCCCGCTTTGAATAAAAATTTCAAACAGCTTCGTATACTCGCTCGACGGCAGATTAAGGACTTGGGCCGTCAAAAGGAGGTGAAAGGTGGAAGAAATGGGCAAAAATTCCGTCAACCCCTCAACTATTCCTAAAATGAGCGCCTCAATTAGTCCCATTTCCGCCTCGCATCATTTTAAAAAAATAAACCCGTTTAAACTTCCTAAGAATAATTTCGACTCGGTCTTTAATCTTGGAGAGACCGCTCAATTTATATAACTTCTTGTCAAATTATGTCAATCTTTTCCACAAGGCCTTAGCCATCTGTTATTTATCCTGCCGGCCAAAGATTTATAAAAAACAACCTGTCATATAGGACTCCCCCCATTTATTTCCCGATACCCTGCCTTTGGTCAAATCTAAGGAGGAGAGTTGATTCTTATAAGGCGTAAGCCCAGGTTATCTATGTTTAAAAGAGGATCAATAGCAAAGATGAAAGACTCGGCCTGGTATAATCAGAATCTTAGTAAATAATTTAAGGGGGGCTAAAAGGGCGACGAAATTATTATAACCTGATAATTAATAACCCGATATCAGCCTTTCTTTAATCTAAAATCTTAGTAGCTTCCCTTTTAATAAAATTATCTGGCCCTAAACTATCTAATTACTTTGTATACCTCACGCCAGGATTTAACTTTAAGGAGTGCACCGACTGTTTGCTCTAATCTCTGAATTGTTGAATCATATTCCTGAATATAAACTTCTCTTTTCCTTTCCCCCGTATCTGTTCTCTGGCGCTCACCCAAAGTGACGGCGGCTCTTGATTTACTGGCCAAAGCGAGATTTTCGACCCGGCTTCCGCTTTGCATCAGGGCCGAAGTACCCAATCCGCCGCCAACAGGCGAACCGGCGATATTAAGGATGAAACGAGCGTAGAGTCGCCCCGCGCCTAAGAGGTTAGCACATGGGTCAACGCTTTCGATGCTTCCCGTTAAGGTACTGAAATAAACGATATTATCGCTGACCACCGCATCCGCCCAGACTTTTTCTCCGGTGCTCAAATCGCCTTTATCTTTGAAATTTGGTTGGCCCAAAATGTTATGGTCGCCAATAAACCATTCCACGGTCGCGGTATTACCTCCCTCGTCATTTAAAGCCACAAAAGAATAAACGGCCAGTGAGGGCGAGCGGTCGTCACCGCCCGTGCCAAAATAAAGGCGAGGCGTGTTTATTCCAATGAGCTGGTTAACATAAGCTACTGGTTTGCTCAGAATCGGATAATTCATGGGGTCGGTATAAATCCGAGTGACAGCACTGTCCCAGGTATTGTTCTTTCCTTTAAGTTCATAGCCAATCGAGCAATTAAGCCGATAAACCCGGCCATCAAGGTCAGCAAAATAGACCCGGTCAGCTCGTCCATCACTGTTTATATCGACAATGGAGGGTGAAGCGGGAATGGCATTAGGAATGTTTAAGCCGAACTTGAGCGTAGTATCGACATCGCCGGCCGCATAGGACCAAAAAGATGTGCCGTCGGCTATGTTAACCGCATAGAAGTAATTCCCACAATCAGCCGAGGGGTTGTTATCATAGCCTGAGCCCATAAAGGCCACCCAACTCCAAACGCCGTTTACCATAACCCGACCAACCACAGGAATCGACCAGGTCTCACCCAAGCCAGAATCGGTAAACTCCCATAAGGGCTGAGGGTTTTCTGGGTCAGTGACATCCAGAGCAAAATAATAATTCAGACCGCCACCGACAGAACTCCCGCTGCCCAGAGCCTGACCGCAAAGGAGAACCGTTTTCCAGGCATTGTTGATATAAACATCAGCCACGATAGGGGTGCCATCTACATAAAAATCATGTTGGTAATAACGAAAAATATTTTCTGGGTCACTCGAATCTACTCGCCACATGTTCCTCAACTTTGGCAGGAGGTTAAACGGAATATAGCCCCAAAGCTCTCTGCCAGTCTCGACATCAAAACAATGGAGCATGCCATCGTTAGCCCCCACATAAATTACTTTGCGCCGATTAGCCCAAGTCGTCATAAAATTATCGTAGCCTGAGCCCATTAAGGCTGGGTTACCATCAGGGGGGCCAACGACAATGGGGTTCGAATGGTTAATATCACCAAGTTTCCAAGGCCTCCCCGCCCCGCGAATGAAATTAATCAAGCCGGTATTATCATTATTGAAATCCTGTAAATATGGCCCTAAGACTCCCACATTAGCGGCCGTAAACTCAATTCGAGAAAGAGTGTTGTTGCTCCTGACGGAGGTATAAATTGTCCGGTCGGAATGATCCCTTGTGCGAAGAAGCTCACCGGCATCCCAAAAGATGGAGACGCCGGAGGCAACGTCTCGGCCACCGGGGATTCCAGGTGATGAGGTACTCACTGTTCTCAATACAGAATTGGGTGTATTTTGAACTTGCATGTTGGTGACATCATAAGCCCGAAGCTGACCATGCCAGCCCGGATAAATAAACGACCCGGCGATTATTAGTTTCTTGGTCTGGCTCCCAACCTGAACATTAGCCGCCACAACCGAAGTACGGCTATATTCTCTTTTTTCTACATATGTCCACTCTAATTCAATCTCATGGACCAGGGGGGTCTCAAAAGACGCTCCCTCATATTCAGCCATCTCATCTTCAGTCGCTTCCAGAACTGCTTTCCATTGAAGTCTCGAGCCAAAGGAGTTAAAGGTATGCCAATCCAAATTATTGTAATTTTTTAAATCATTTCCTTCCCAGCGAGCATAGGTTTCCCAAGTTTGACCGGCGTCGTTGGAGACATAAAGCGTTACTTTCAGGCCGCTATTCGACCCACCTCTCACTCCCATTCGGATGCTCTTAACTCGAACTTTGGTTATAGCATACTCGTTAGGGTCAAGGTATAATTCCGGATGATTAGTTTCATCGCCCGTAATGCTGGTTGAACGGGCTTCACCATAAAGGTTATAAACAGGCGCGAGCTCATTGATGATTAAATAATAGTCGCCTGAATGGTTAGCATCAGCCAAAATGACATCCATATCGCCATCCTGGTCATAATCCAGACAAGCACTCATATCCACATCATGAGGCGGAGGCAGGATCGGGTCACAGTGGTTAAGACAACGAAAGGCCCAATTAACTGAACCACCGGCAAGACCGTTGTTTTTGAAAAGCCACATCCGGGCTTCATTGCCCGCATTCCACCGGTCAGTGGCCCCAAAAATATCCTTCCAGCCGTCACGTTTAAAATCAGCTATGCAAGTAGCCACCGTTCCCGTACAAGTAGGATTAGGAATAGGAATAGTTTTGCGAGTAAAAAAGCCAGTGCCGTCGTTTTCATAATAAACCAGGTAAGCGATATTATTTACCGTGCCACCTACTATATCTATATCGCCATCATTATCAAAATCAGCCGCATCAATCGAAGAACCACCGCGGCCAACCGTGAAACCTGTCCTTTGATCGTAATTAAGTTCAGCTATGTCAAAGGCATTCAAGTTAAAGTTTTGCGGCCCCGGGTTGCGAACCAGAAAAATCTTGTCCTGACTAATGACCAAGACATCCATATCGCCATCTTTATCTATATCTACAGAACAAAGATGGTCAGCCGCCCAGTTGCAATAAATCCCGGCTTGCTGAAAACGGGCCGTAAAATTTAAATTAGGCGATTGATTGTAACGCATAAAATTAGGGTCGGTCTTGGTACCGATATTAATATACATCGCGGCCACAAACTGGTTATAAGAGAAGGAATCATCACGGTTCTTATAAAAGAAGAAATCAAGTAAACCATCATTATTGTAATCAGCCACGGTAATAGAGGCGGGACCAACAATCAAGCCATCGTCATAAACTTCAGTAGGGTCAATACGGAAAATAATGCCGTCATCGTCACGGCCATCGCTGTCCGCATCCCTAAACCAATTGCGGACGAGAATCAGACGATAATTATTGGCAATATCTAAACCGATTAAATCTGGATAACCATCGCCGTCAAAGTCACCGGCATCGCAAACATAAATTTTAGCCCCCATCCCTGCCGGTTCGGTAACTTGAAAGTTAGCCCCAAGATAGTTGAGACGAATGGGGCCAGAAGGCCATTCAGCCACGGAAGTGTTTTGTTTGTCTTTGAAATCTTCAGTATCGAAGTTTTCCAGATAGCTTTGATAGCGCTCGACGCACTGTTGTCCCCAGAATCTAACAGCCAAAACAAGGGTAGATATAAATATAATTATCGTCCCTATTAATAATAAAATTCGCCTTTCTTTCTTCATTTTCGCCCTCGCCTAAATTAAATCAGACCTCATTCAGGCCCCTCTTTCCACGGCCAATAATACTTCCAGTCTGGCTGTGGCTAAAATCTTGTTGCCAGCCCGAATGACCCCAATACATATTAAAAGAGCATCAGTGGCGTCTTCCGCGGTTTCTGCTTCATCGTTAATTAAGAAACAAGTATAGGTGTAACGGGGGTCATCCGGACCTGAGCCTGTTGGAACATAGGTCTGGTTACAAAAAAGCACGTTGTTCAGGTTAGCCGTGCCATCTCCCTCAGGGTCTATATAATTAAGAATTTGCTCATCAGTAAGGCGTCGAAAATAAGTGGGCTGAGAAGGTAGGTCTATCCCGGCCGGCTGTTGCAGATAATGGTCAGAAAACGAGACCCATAAGCCGTCGGCCAAATTATTTTCAATCGCCACCCAGGAGGCATCAAAGCCAGCTTCAGCCGCATTAAAAGCTTCCTGATAAAAGCGAACATTGCCCGCAATCCGCGGGCCTGTGCCGGTAATGCTCAATAATAAAAGCCCCACCGAAAATAAAAACGCCATCACCAAAACAACGATGATCAGGCTAACCCCCTGGTTCTTATAATCCGCTGAAGTTTTCATTTTATCTCACTCCAGTATTGTAGATATTTAAAGCCAGGTTGCGGATAGTCGAGGTCGATTCCAACAGAAAGCGACGCCGTCGGTCATCATTAGTCGAACCAGGGTTGTTGGCCATAGCAGGCCTTCGGTAAAGATGAATTTTTGGGTCAGGTGTGCCCGAGACGGTGATAAAGGGTCGGGGAGTACAACCGAGAATAAGAATTCTTACCTGCTGAATCCGCGCGGCTTCAGCTGGTCCCCAATTTGTCTGCCAATTTTGCCAGCCATCAAGGTCGCCATCATCATCAAGGTCGCCATTATACTGGAACTGAAGGTTTTCCACATTCTGGGCAATGGGATAATGGATGCCATTTTCAGTCAAATAAAGGATGCGGCCTTGGCCATTGCCGATATATCCATTCTGACCAGCTGTTAGGTTGGGATAATTTCCAGTTACATCCAGCCAGTATTCTCTAACATTGATAAAGGTGATGAGACCCCCGTCATAATCGTTAGAACTGGAGCAGGTTCCGGAAAGACCTCCTGGCGGGTCAATTCCGGGAGCTAACCCCGGCGACATATTTATCCTCTCGTTAGTTCCGCCAGTGGAGTGGGTGACATGAGTGACTTGCCGAATTTCTCCCGCCCGACAATTAGAAGCTGGGTTGGGGAGGATTAAAATCATTTTGTTCGCATAATAATCATCAGGATAAGGATATTCTTCAAAGCTGTTATCCTCCAAAGAAACGTTGATTGAAGACCCCTGATACTGGTCAATTCTTAAATTAAGCGGGTCCTCCAGGTTGCCCAAAAGTTTCAGTCGGTCGGGAGTAATCTCCGCCCCTGAGCCCTGTCCCTGAAGCTCGTTATCCACTCCCTCGATAAAATAGCCAGCAAATTCAATTGGCAGGCCAACACCAGCCATTCGGACATCTCGCGTAATAAAAAACATGGCCGACCGGACATCTTGCTGAATCTGGGCAAACATATTCTGGTCGACAGCCACTCGATTGCTTCGAGAATAAAGAGCCAAGGTGACCAGAATCACAATTATCATTACTGTACTGCCAACCAGAATTTCTACTAAAGTAAAAGCGGGTGATGTTTTTGAGAAAGTTTTAGGACATTTTTTAAACTCGGACTTGAGAAAAGCCTTTAAACGCCAAAAAAAAGTCTTTTTTCTCACCTTTTCACCTACTAATCAAAGTAATAAGCCTCGCTTTTACCCGATAACGGTCCGGATTCTGGATTAAACTATCTATATCAGTATTAATTTGTTCTGCTGAAAAAACCAAGACTCTCACCTCATAATTATTGCCGGTCGGCCGAACAAGGGTTATCCGGCGGTAGTCCAGAGTGCTGTCATTATTTACATCCAGCGGCTCGTCGATGGTTTGATTAAGAAAAAGCGTCGCCAGCTCGCTCGAGGTCAGGTTCCTTAGAAAGTCCACCTGCTGCTGAGCCAAGAAATTAGCATTGGTCATCCTGTCGGAGCGCATATTATTGAGAACACTTAGAGTAAAAATTTCTGCCAGCCCGAGGAGAGCCAGAGCAATAAGGGCAATACAAATTAGAACTTCAATTAGCGTAAAACCTTGATACCTTTTATTAGTTCTTAAGCTCCTCATATTCATCCCCTGAATCTTAGGCGGCCCGAACGTACTGGAACGAGCCCCCGGCATAGACATAAACAATGCGCGTACCAGGCTGTCCTTGGAGCGACAACTTAGAGCTGTGGAGAGAGATGCTCCGTTGAGTTGGGTTATAGTTAACCACCATTCCTAAGGGCGAAAAAGCGACCAGGCGGTTAGGAAGATTAATTGTTACGGTATATTTATTAGAAATTGACCGCGGGACAAAACCCGGCAGCGCTGTCCATTGATTAGGTTGCGTCTCCCTTTCTATTGTATAAGCCCAGCGTCCATCATTATCTTGCCAAAAGCGCACTCTATGGTTTATCTTTGCCCGGACGGCCTCCATTTTTGCCTGTTGAAAAGTCATTTGAATCAAAAGGGCGGTATTTTCAATATCTCTGTTCTCGAGCGAATTCATAACTAAAGGGTAGGCAGCAACTATCAAAATGCCCATAATAGCTACGACAACAATTATCTCCATCAGAGAAAATCCGGCGGCTTTTTTCGTCGCTCGCCCCGTCTTTGCCCGTTTATTTTTAACCATTAATTACGCTCCTCCCCTTGATACTATTAGGCATTGCCTCCCACTCAATTTATGACTGCGATATATTTTAATTAATTTTTTCCCTTTATTCAAATCAATTATCCAACCACCCCGCCTTTGGCTACAATCCCCCCCGACGGTGATTTAAGAGGTGATTTTTGCTTCCTACTCTTAACCCCCAGCCAAGTCCAGGCTTTATTAGCTATTTTTTTATTATCTGACGAGATTTGGCGATTTTATTAAGAGACCATAACAGATATCTGTTAATTTTTTGGAAAATTGGAAAGCAAAAAGGACTTAGATATAAAAAATTATAATAATAAATCATATATAATATATCAGCACTATAGGCGATACAACATCTTTTGGCCTAAAATATTATGTGTGGATAAAAGGAAACCCCCAAAAACCAAGCTAATCCATTATTAAGACGGCGGCGCCGTTAATTTCGCCTCTTTTTAATTTCAGCAAAGCCCGGTTAGCCTCTCTCAAAGAATAAACCTCAACAGTAGTTTTAATCGGGAGCTCGGCGGCTAATCTTAGAAATTCATAGCCGTCCTCCCGGGTCGAATTGGCTACGCTCAGCAGGCGGCGCTCGTAATAAAGATGTTTCTCATAGTCTAAAGATGGCACAGGCGTCATCCTGATTCCCGCCAGAGTTACAGTCCCACCCCTATCAACTATCTCTAAGGCCCGGCGAACTAACTCGCCAGCGGGCGCGAAGATAATAGCTGCTTGCGCGGGCTTGGGAGGAGTTTCACTGGCTGTTCCCACCCAAGAAGCGCCCATTTCCAGGGCCATTTGCCGGTGAGATTCACTGCGAGAAAAAACATATATTTCGCATCCCCAATAACGGGCCACCTGGATGGCCAAATGGGCCGAAGCCCCAAAACCAAAAAGGGCCAAGCGCTGGCCAGGTCTTATTTCGCTGAGGCGGAGGCTTCGATACCCAATAATCCCCGCACAGAGGAGCGGAGCCAAATGAACAGGGTCCCCTTCTTTGGGTAAAAGGTACACAAATTTTTCAGGCGCGAGCATATATTCAGTGTAACCACCGTTGACGTGAAAGCCAGTAAAACGCGCCTTAAGACAAAGATTTTCTCGGCCAGAAGTGCAGAATGAGCAACTGCCGCAAGCCGAGTAAAGCCAGGCAACCCCTACCACGTCGCTCGGCTTGAGGGAGGAACAGTTTGGACCGAGCTTCATTACCTCCCCCACTACCTGATGCCCAGGAATAATTGGCAGTTTAGCTTCGGGGAGGTCACCTTCTACCGTATGCAAATCGGTGTGGCAGAGACCACAGGCTTTAACTCGTATCAAGACCTCTCCCTCCCGAGGCTCTGGAGGCTCTACTGACTCGAAATTTAACGGCGAAGCTTCCATGGCCCCGAATCGCCTTAAGACCATCGCTTTCATCTTGGCCTCAGCAATAGCTTAGGTTCATTTCTTTATCATCTCTAATCATCTCTAAAAACGGCTTTATCTTGATCACCTCAAGGCTATTTTTTGCGGCTTTCTTAATGAAGGACCTATAGCTCCGGTGACCATTTAACCTGATGCCTTCTCAGAAACATCGGCAATTTAACCAATAACCAAGACTTTGTCAAAGGAATCAGAGCTCATCCCTAAAAATTGTGTTTCTTTCAGGTCTTTTATTAATTATATTTAGCTTTTTTCTCCTCAAATAACTCTTCCACCAGGGGAAAAGAGGGACTTCATAAAGCCTTATCTTAACCGCTTCCAAGGTTAGGATAAGAATAAATCTTCTTCTCATTTTAAAATACGTTTATGGTCCAATCAAAATTTTATATTTCCTTATTTTTAAAGGAAATACAGCTGCTATCAGGCTAATAAATTATTCCACTTTTGGCGAAAGAGCCAGGTCTCAGTCGAGGGCAGGTCTTTAACGGCCTTTGACCTGAATATGCAGTTGAGGCGGCGTAAAAATTAAAAGGACTCGCTTTGGCTTACCCTTCGACCTGTTGCCATTTTTGTCGCCTTCCTTGATTTCTTTTTTTTACAACTGCTTCATATCGCTTATTAATAACCCCAATGACCTTTAGACCCAGGCGGGCTCCCAAGCTCAAGATGACCAGCGGCAATGCTTACAAAAACCAAACACCTGAAGAGAGTATTTCTCTAAATAAAAGTCATGACGACGGCCGATAGCTTTAATTTTAGTGGTTATCCCTTTTTCTTCAAATTCTTGCACTCGACCACAACCGAGACAGATCAGATGACCGTGGGCTGTTCCGAGCGTTTCCGGCTCAAAATGACTATGTTTTTCCCCCAAATCTTCAGACCTGACTAAACCGGATTTGACCAGTAAGTTTAAGGTACGGTAAATGGTGGCGAGAGAAACTCTGTAGCCCTTTTTCTTCAGGCTTTGATAAATATCGGCCGCATTCCTATGCACCTCAGGATGAATCTGAACTTCTTTCCAGACTAATTCTCGTGTCCGGGTGAACCTGAGTCCTTGGGCTTTAAGGCTGGACCGAAAACTATCGCTCGACGAATTCATTGCTCCTTACTTGATTACTTTTATTTTTTGTTTTTTTTCTCGCAAGCGTTCCAACCGTCGCCGGAAATCCTGCTCGTATATTTTTGATACTCCCTGAGCTACGGATAGCCCTTCCCTGGCCACCTCGCTCGCTCGTTCATAATCTCTTAAACGATGTTCATAATACATGGCCAACTCTCGGAAACAATACAGCTTGCCCAAGGGCGCCAAGTCTTGCCAGATGGCCACGGCTTTTTCCCACCTTTGACACCTTTTCCAGTGCCAAGCGAGCTTCCTCTTAACACCGATAGACAGGGACTCAGGGATACCGTGATTCAGCGCCATTTCCAGCAGTTCAAAAGAACGCTGGGTCTGGCCCGCCGATTCCAGAATTCGGGCCAAACCAAGCAAGTCAAGGCCGTCTATTTCTTCTGTTTCCTCCCCTCTGCCCACTATTTCCGCCGCCGCAATAATGATTCCCAACAAAGAAAGCAAGTCTAATTGATTATGTTCTAAGACCGGTTCGATGAGCGCCAAATCTCCTGTGCGGAGGTAGCTGAAATAGCGCAAAGGAACCTCCGAGGCAGGAATGTCCTCCCAGCGGTTTGCGCTTATAACCTGCTGGGCTAAATGGCTAAGCCGACAGCTCTCATGCTTGTGTTTCCATAAATGGCGAGCGGGAAAAATGAAATCAAGATGGGGCAAATCGAGGAGCGCCAACGGCAGTCGATAGAGCGTGAAACGAGTCTCCAAGATGGGCAAGTCAAAACTTTTGCCGTTAAAGCTGATGACCGAGCGAAAAGCCCCGGTTTGGAAGAAGCGGTCAAGCTCACTCATCATGGCTTCTTCGGCCGCCAGCTCTCCCAGGAAAAATTGCCGGACAGTAAAATTTTCTCCCTCAAAGAAACCGACCCCGACAAGAAAAGGAATCACCCCCACCCCTCCAGAAAGACCGGTAGTTTCCAGGTCAAGGAAAAGAGCCGTGGATAAATCCAGCTCTCTAAAAGCCATGTCATGGCTCAGCAAGGCCAAAACTTCTCCCGTAATTTTTAAACCAGAACCTAACCTGACCTTTCCAAAAGCAAACTCGGCGGAGAAACAATTTTCAAAAACCTCAAACCCGGTTATCCTGCAGATGTTTGTTTCCGCTTCATTCTTTGGAAGGGAAAGCGCTGAGAGCTGGGGCTTTTTAGCCTCGCGGGCTAAAGCCAATAATTTCTCCAATTTCTCTTTAAGGCTAAGAGCTCCGTCATTCTTAAGTAAATCCCAGGAATGGCTGATTAGTTCTTGCTTCGACTCTTTTGCTCTGACTGGCGGGACATTCTTGTCTCTTTCTTCTTTGTCCATGCTTCTTATTCACCAATAAATTGAAGAACGACTGTTCGGGAGCGGGGCCGATTGTCAAAATCAATAAAGACTATTTGCTGCCATGTCCCAAGCTCTAATTTGCCCTCATTAAAAGGTATACTCAGGGAGGTCCCAATCAAAGCCGACCGGACGTGGGAAAAGCCATTTCCATCTCCCCATTTGCGGTCATGCTGATAGCCCAGGTCGCTGGGCACAAGCCTTTCAATGGCCGAGGCTAAATCATGTACTAAACCTTCTTCATACTCGATGGTCGTCAGGCCGGCGGTTGAACCGGGAACAAAAAGAATGACGAAACCATTCCGCAACCGGCTGGCGGCCAACCGTTGTTCTACTGGACCAGTTAAATCCTTTATATCGTTATTCCCTTTGGTAGTGAAGCTAATAGAATCCCTCAGAATTTTCATCGCTCTTTTCCGTCAAGTAAACATAATAATTTATTTCCTCCCGGTTTGCAATTAGCCGTCAGCCTTCGGCAAAAAATATAAGAGCTTGACCAGAGCCGGCAAATCAGATAGATTGATTGTTCGGGACTTTTCAAGGCAAAATGACTAAAGGCGGGGAAAACCCAATTTCGCAAGCGGGCCCCAAAGATATCTGGAATGAGGTTCGGGAAATCCTCCTGCTTTTAACTCGAACCACCAGTGCCTTTAAAATTTTCCCTGCTGAGCATGCCTCGATTCGCCAGTTTCTTGATGACCTTTACAAACGCTTGAGCGCTTTTCTCGACCAACATCTCAGCCTCGACCTGATAATCGGCGAAAATTATTTTGAGTTCATGGAACAACGGGTATACGAGGACGCGGATACGGCCAGAAGCTTACCTTTCTTTTTCTTCCGAGACGGCATGCAACGTCTCTCTTTCCATCGAGGGTTGAGTGAGGAGGAGCTGCGAGCCTGGCTGGAGACCATTAAAACCGTTGCCTCTCTTCCGCCCGAGGAAGCAGATATTGTTACTGCCCTCTGGGAAAGGAATTTTGAAAATATCACTTTCTACGCGCCGGATGAATTTATTATCGATAAAATCACTTCTGGTCGACCTGTTCCGGAGTATGAAGTTGACCCTGATGAACTTTATTCGGGACGAATTGATTTAGCCCCAGATGATAAGCAAGCCATCGAGGAATGGAAAATAAAGGCGGCCCAGGAGGGCTTGGAGCCTCCTTTGCCCGCCGAAGCCACTTCTCCTATCTGGAATGAGGCCTCCACCGACCTTCAAGAAGAGGAATGGAAGGCCATCGAGGCTATCCTTCATGGCTACCGCCACCTTCCGCCTGATGAAGAATTAGCCCGGCTGCTTTTAGAAATAGTTTATCTCGAGGACCGGCCAGAGCAGCTTCCTTCCTTCAAAGATTCTTTCCGTCAAGCTCACCGGCAATTAATCCAGAACGGCAAATTTGGTGCGGCCGCCTCTTTTCTTCATGACCTGTCATCTTTAAAAGATGTTTTCAATTCCAAAGCGCCGGAAAAGGCAAAATTAATTGATTCTTTCTTTGCCGACCTGGGTGAAGAAGATGAATTGGCCCTGATTAAAGAGGCCTATCAAACCCAAAAAGAAAAATTTAACCAGGAAGATTTTCTCGCCTATCTCCAGGCCTTGGGTCAGCCAGGATTGGCAGTAATCGCCTCTTTCTACGAAGGTGAGAGAAGCCTTCTTAAGGCGGAAGTCGTCCAGCCTTTTCTCAGGAGCTGGGCGGCTAAAGAACCTGAGGTAGTTATGAAACTGGCTCAGGAATCTCGGCCTCATTTGGCCTGCGAAGTAATCCGCGTTCTCAGCGACCTACCAGAGCGCAAGGTGGCGACCTTCTTGGCGAGCTTTATTAGTTCGGGCCAACCCATTTTAAGGCGGGAGGCAGTTAAGGCCTTGTCGCGTCTGAACCTGCCCGCGGCCAGGAAAATGCTTTTAGGTTTTCTTCAGGATGAAAAGGAAGAAATCAGAATTATGGCGGCGCAAAACTTGGAGATAATCGACGAAAGCATGTTGGAACATATCCTTCACTTTGCTTCCTTCGATAATTTGAAAAGAAAAAGCCCAGAAGAAGCTGAGGCGCTTCTTCTGGCTCTGGCCCGAACTCCTAACCCGCGAGTAAAAGATTATTTTCTCCAGCTTTTTGGGCTGAGCTGGCTTTTCCGGCCCAAGGTTAAAAAAATTTGTTTGTTGGCCGTCGCCGCTCTCAAAGCGGCCGCTAACTCGCAGGCCTGGGAGCTTCTGGAGGCGGGTCGAAGCAAAGGCCGAGGGAAACTCCGTCGAGCCTGCGACCAGGCCTGCCGTGAATTAAATTTACCAGCCAAAGGCAAAGGAGCGGCATGACCATCAAGTCTGATAGTCCTGTTTCTACCGCTGAAGCCAAGGTTAGCCACCAAGCTGGGGTAGAATTAGTCACGCGACTTAATAGTCTGCTTAAGCTTGGCCGGCTCTATTCAGCTAATAATGTTCTGTTTCAAGAGCAATTAGCCCTGCTTCACCAGAACATCCAAAGGAACAGCCGCCAGCCTGATGGCGCCACCCTTAAAATCAGGGAAGGGACTTTCTTTTTCAACAATATTCGCTTGCGTTTCGTCTACGCTAATTATCCGGCTTTTAAGGCCGTTCTGCAGGAGATGGAGAAGCGTCAGGTAGGGCTGATTAATTTTTTACCCGGCTTAACTCCAGAGGAACTCCAGAGATTCATCCTTTCTTTTTACGTCCCTGAAGATTCCACGACACCCTTTGAAGCCTTCCTCAAACAGTTGAGCGCGCAAGGCATTGAGAATATCCGCATGGAAAAAACTTCAGAAATAGCTGCTCCGGAGAAAAGAGAAAAGGACCGGGCAACCACCAGAATCTATTTTTCCAGCCTGCTTCACCTCAAGGATGCTTTTGAATCCGAGGACCCCAACCTGGCCTTTAAACTAAATACCACTCGCCGGCTAATGCAATCTCTTTTTTCTCATGTGGCGGAAAATGAAGCCTTTGTTTTCGGGCTGACCAATATCAAGAATTATGATGAATACACCCTTAACCATTCCATTAATGTTTGTCTCCTTTCGATTGCCCTTGGCCGGCGCTTGGGGCTTGAGCGCCACGAGCTAATTGATTTAGGTGTTAGCGCCTTTTTCCATGATTTTGGCAAGATTGAAACACCGAAAGAAATATTGGATAAGCCAGCCCGGCTCGAACCCCACGAGCGCGAAATCATCGAAAAACATCCGCACCACGGCGCGGGAACCTTAGCCCTATGGCGGGAAAATAAAGGAATTCCGTTGCGGGCTATCCACGTGGCTATGGAGCACCATATCAAAGAAGACCTTTCAGGCTATCCCCAGACCTTTAAAAAAAAGCCACCCCACCTTTTCAGTAAAATCGTCAAAATCGCCGATTATTTCGATGCTATTACCACGAAAAGAGTTTACCGCAAGAGAGCTTTTACTCGAGAAGAGGCCTTGAGTTTAATGCTTGAGCAGGGCAGCCAGGAGTTTCACCCCCTGCTTCTGAGGGTTTTTGTCCAGATGATGGGTATCTATCCGATTGGGAGTGTTGTTGCTTTGAGCACCGGCGAAGTGGCTCTGGTGGTGGAGACTAACCCTGACCCTAATTATCTTCTCCGACCCAAGGTTAAACTCTTAACAGATGGTGCCGGCAACCGAATCGACGGGCCGGTGGTTGATTTATCCCTCAAGGACCCGGCCACCCAGAAATACGAAAGAACTATCGTCAAGGGACTTGACCCGGAAAAATACGGTATAAAGGTCGCTGATTATTTTGTCGCCAGCACCCGGCGATAAACAAAGAAAACGGTTTTCAAGAAAGAAATGAATCTTTTTAGCCTGGATTTAAGTATGCGTGATATCAGTATTTTATGCCCTGCAGATAAATTAGAACAACGATTTATCATAAAATAAGCCTGTTTTCATTTTATTAGATTAGGTAAAAAAGAGGTGAGGCCGGAACCAATGATGGAAGTCAACATCTGCCGGCCACGCTTTTTGAAGAAATCTCGGGGCCATAGGATTTAGTCTATAAAAGCTAATTATCTCCATGGTCTATTTTGGACACATTTAAGGCTCATATCAATTTAATATAACAGGGTAGTTAATATTTAATCTGGTATTTCCAGGTTTGGTGCGGGTAAACCTGGAAAGTTAAACGCGGCAGACGGTCTGGAGGCAACCTGGCGATGAGGAGTTTTAGGAGAAACGCGTTTGGCTGGCTATTGTATCTTATTTATAAGCATCTAATTAGCTTATTGAACAAAAAATTCGCCTGAGGTTAATTCGCTAAAAGGTATATCCAAATGAATTGATTTTGCCCAAGAGAAAGTGGCAAGAACCTTTAATTAAGGCTATTTGGATGAAGCCAAAGTTGCGGTTTGACATTAGGTAATATTTATCATATAATTATTCTGTTATATTTAATTTAAGGCTTAGAACCAAGGAGGCAAAATGGAGCTTTTAAGCCAGGAAATCAAAGAAGCCACTAAGAAAAAGTTAGACGCTGAGCTGGAGAAGGAGGTTCGTCTGCTTTTTTTTACTCAAGAGCCAAGCCGGCTGGTCTTGCCTGATGCGGTCAAGGGACAGGAATGCCTATACTGTCGCGAGACCCGTCAGCTTCTGGAGGAATTAGTGGCGTTAAGTCCAAAGCTAAAACTGCAGACCTATGAATTCACTGAAAATAAGGAACTGGCCGCTCGTCTCAAGGTAGATAAAATCCCCGCTATTCTAATTCATGGCGAGACCGAACCCGGCATCCGCTTTTTCGGCCTTCCCTCCGGATACGAATACGGTAGCTTATTAGAGGCTCTGGTGCAAGTTTCCAAGGGAAAATCTAACCTCCAGGACAAAACTAAAGAGGCCCTTAAAAAAATCAAACAGCCGGTTCATATTCAGGTTTTTGTCACTCCTACCTGTCCTTATTGCCCCCTGGCAGTGGAATTGGCTCATGCCATGGCTCTGGAATCACCTTTTATTACCGCCGATATGGTGGAGGCCACAGAATTTCCTCATCTAACTCAGAAATACCATGTTTTTGGCGTTCCTAAATCAATAATTAACGAGACCATCACCATCGAAGGGGCTGTTCCGGAAAATGTTTTTCTGGAAAATGTTTTAAAAGCCGCCGCGGACAAGATTTGACCCACTCTGGGCGGCAAGTATTTGATTTTTTTCCGCGCTTAAGGTCTTAGTGAAATCAATAGCTACCCCCTCGCAGCCTGGGCCATTAAATTCGTTTGCTTTCTTGCATCTTATCTGAGCTGGTTTGAGGGCTGATTAAGCATAATCAAAAAACAAAAAATTGATGACCCGTTACATATTTACTTGAAAAATTGGGGCCATCTCACACATTTACTTAATTTTTCTTAGTTATTTTCTCCTTTTTTAGTTTTATTTTCGTTTTTGCCTCCTTTTTTAGGCCAGGTTAAATGATTAATCGCCAAGCGCGGGACCATCCCCGGCATCTCATTTCCTACCCCCCCCAAGATAGAACCGGGTCAAAAAATTTTACCTTCTTCAGGTCAAAAAAAATTAAGTGATGATAGCTATCAGCAAAAAAGCTTCATGATAAGTAGAAAATAAATCATCATTTTTCTATCTGTGCTATAATAACTCGCTCCAAAATGCTTTTTCGGAAGCGTCAAAAAAGAGTAGCCGTCATCGGCTTAGATGGCGTCCCCTACTCGCTCGTTGCGTCTTTCTGCCAGCAGGGAATTTTACCCCAAACCGCGGCTTTCATGGCGGCTGGCCGTCTTCACCAGATGAGGGCTTCGCTCCCCGAAATTTCCGCGGTCAGCTGGACTGATTTCATGACAGGCACTAATTCCGGAACGCACGGGATTTTCGGGTTCACTGACCTCAAGGCTAACTCCTATGACTTGCGTTTTCCTAACTTTTATGATGTGCGGACGCCGACCATCTGGGAAAGGCTTAACCACGCAGGCAAAAAGTGTGTGGTCATCAATCAGCCGGCAACTTATCCAGCGCGACCGCTGAAGGGAGTTTTGATTTCCGGATTTGTAGCCATCGACCTGGCCAAAGCCGTTTATCCGCCAAAAGAATTAGAGCGATTGAAAAAGTTAAATTACGTGATTGACGTGGACACGGCAGCCGCTCGAGCTGACCATAATATCCTTTGGGCTGACCTAAAAAAGACCTTAGAATCACGCTGGAAGGCGTTAGAGCTCTATTGGAAAGAGGACTGGGATTATTTTGAGTTGGTCATCACTGGAACCGACCGGCTGCATCATTATCTCTGGAAGGCAGGTTTTGACCCGAACCATCCTGAACATGAAGCCTTTTTAAATTATTATCGAGAGTTAGACGGTCTCATCGGCCATATAGCTAAACTGTTTGAGGCCGAGACCGGAGACCTCTCTGGCCTATTTCTCCTTTCGGACCATGGCTTTGGCGAATTAAAAAAAGAAGTCTATCTCAATGCCTGGCTTAAAGAGCTGGGCCTTCTAAGGTTCTCGACTTCTGAACCGGCCAGCCTCTCGGAATTACAGGAATCATCAGTAGCTTTTGCCCTTGACCCCAGTCGTATCTACCTTAATCTTAGGGGAAAATTTCCCAAGGGAAAAGTGGCACCCTCTGAGCGCAACCGCTGGCGGGAAGAAATCAAGCAAGCCTTACTTGAACTTACCTACTCTGGGGAAAAGGTCATCCGGCAAGTTTATTATGCTGAAGAAGTCTATTCCGGTCCCCTCACTTCTTGCGGACCTGACCTAATTGCTCTGCCTTTTCCCCGTTTTGACTTAAAAGGTTCAGTTAAGAAGAACCAGGTTTTCCTTGATTCTGACCTGGAAGGCATGCATACCTATGATGACGCCTTTTTTTGGACCACCCAGGAAGTGCCGGCTGACCTGAAGATTGCTGAGTGCAGTCAGATAGTTATCAATAGATTGCTTCAATAATGAGACTAAAAAAGTATCATTTATGGCCAGCTCTTTTAGGTTTGATTATTTTCCTGTCCAGTATTTCTCCCGCCTCAGGTTATATCGGTCCCGGGGCTGGTTTTGCCTTCCTTTCTTCTTTCCTGGTCCTTTTTTTGACCTTTTTAGCCGCCTTTTTTTCTTTATTGGCCTGGCCCTTTCGTCTTTTATTTCGCCTGCTAAAAGGTCAAAGAGCCTTCCGTCATAGTCAAACCCGGCGTTTGGTCATCATCGGGCTGGATGGTTTTGACCCGGAGCTAACAGATAAGTTTATGGCTGCTGGCCGTCTCCCGCACCTCGCCGAGCTCAAAAAGAAGGGCAGTTACTATCGCCTGAAGACAACCACCCCCGCTATTTCTCCTGTTGCTTGGTCTTCCTTCATGACCGGTTGTGAGCCCTCCAAACACAACATCTTTGATTTTTTGAGTCGCGACCCCCGGACCTATCTCCCCACTCTTTCTTCAGCCCGCATTCTGCCACCTCGGCGTCGTCTCCGTCTCGGCCGGAAATTTTTGCCCTTGGGCAAGCCAGTTATTCAGGGTTTCAGGCGGAGTCTTCCCTTCTGGAAAATTCTGGGCGACAAAGGAATACCAGGAACCATTCTTCGCGTTCCCATCACTTTCCCGCCCGAAAAATTTCGCGGCCACTTACTTTCCGGGATGTGTGCGCCTGATTTAAAGGGCAGCCAGGGAACCTTTTCCTTTTATACCTCTGACCCGCAACGCCTTAATGAGAAGGAGAGCGGTGTTACCATTCCCGTGGAGATAAGAAACGGGCTGATTGACACCTACATTTCCGGCCCGGAGAATAGCTTGGAAAATGGCGGCGAGGCTCGGTTACCGCTTAAAATCTGGTTAAAGCCAAAAACCCAAGAGGCGGTGGTGGAAGTCTCCGGGCAACGCCTTACGCTGCGACCAGGAGTTTTTTCGCCCTGGATAAAACTCACCTTTTCTCTCGGTTTAGGAATAAAAGTCCAGGCCATTGCCCGCTTCTATCTCACCAGCCTCGAACCCTATTTTAACCTGTATCTTACCCCCTTGAACATCGACCCTGAAAAACCGGCTCTGCCGATTTCTCATCCGTTTTATTATTCTATTTATTTAAGCAAGCTTTTAGGTCCCTTTATAACCCTCGGCGAAGCCAATGATACCTGGGCGCTTAATGAAGGCGCGCTTCCGGAAAAAGCCTTCCTCGACCTAACCTATTCCAACCATGAGGAATGGGAAAGGATGCTCTTTAACGCCCTCAAAAAGAGGCGGCAGGGAGTTATCGCCTGCGTCTTTGAAACCACCGATTCTATCCAGCACATGTTTTGGCGCTATTTAGAGAAAAATCATCCCGCCTTGACTATTGGCTCGGCTGAGCTCGGTCCAGAAGTAATTGAAGAGCTTTATGGCCGTATGGACGGCCTGGTTGGCCGGGTGATGAATTATCTCCAACCAAAAGATAAATTAATTGTCATGTCTGACCACGGGTTTAAAAGTTTTCGTCGTGGAGTTAACCTTAATTCCTGGCTTTATCGGGAAGGCTATCTAAAACTCAGAGAAGGCTGCCAAGAAAGTCAGCCTTGGTTTAAAGACGTCGATTGGGATAAGACTCAGGCCTACGCCCTCGGCCTTGGTGGCCTCTATCTTAATTTGCGGGGCCGAGAAACAAAGGGAATTGTAACGGCCGGTGAGGAGGCTAAGAGAATAAAAGGAGAACTTAAGGCCAAGCTTAAAGGCCTTAAAGATGAGGCTACGGGAGAGACGGCCATCCTCGAAGTTTACGACCGAGACGAGATTTATTCCGGCCCTTACCGGGAAAATGCACCCGATTTGATTATCGGTTATAATAAAGGCTATAGGGCTTCCTGGGATGGAGTAACGGGTAAAGTGAATTCAATAATATTTGAGCCCAACGTGAAAGCCTGGAGCGGCGACCATTGTATCGACCCCAGTCAAGTGCCCGGGGTCATTTTCACCAACTTTCCTCTGAACTCAGCCACGCCGTCAATTCTCGATATTGCGCCCACGGTTTTAGAATTATTCGGGGTGGCACCTCCAGCCCATATGGATGGGCATTCTCTTCTCGTGAAGAAAGAAAGGGTAGCCCCGGCCCAGGCGAAGCCCGTCTTGCAGGCCAAACCAAAGAAAAAAGCTAATGAAAAGACGTAAATTCTTAAAACTTTCCGTAATTTTGGGCGCCTCTGCCTTAAGCTCGCCTCCCTCTTTGTTCAGTCATTTTCGAGGGAATAAAGAGACACCTTATAAGGTGCTTATTTTAGGGATGGATGGCCTTGACCCGGGAATAGTTTCTCGCTTAGTTCAGGAGGGGCGCTTACCTCATTTTAAGCGACTGATGGCCGAAGGTGGTTTTTCGCCTCTGGGAACGAGTATTCCGCCGCAGAGTCCGGTGGCCTGGTCTAATTTTATAACCGGCCAGGACCCTGGAGGGCATGGCATTTTCGACTTCATGCACCGGGACCCTGAGTTATACCTGCCGGTTTTTTCCGGGACAGCCTCTCAAGAGCCAAAAAAAACTATTTCCCTGGGCCACTGGAAACTGCCCCTCGAACGAGGCCAGGTTCGGCTATTGCGCCAGGGCAAAGCTTTCTGGCAAATCTTAGAAGAACATGACATCCCGTCGGTTATTTCCAGGATGCCAGCCAATTATCCACCGGCCACCAGCCAACAAAAGACCCTCTCAGGCATGGGCACTCCTGATATTATGGGCAGCTACGGTATATTTAATTATTACACGACTGAGCCGGGAGAAATAAACCCGGATATTGGCGGTGGACGCATCCATCAGGTTTATGTCATCGGCAATCAAGTCGAGGCCAGCCTTCCTGGCCCGATTAATACTTTTCACCGCGACCGGCCAGAAGCCACAGCCGAGTTCAAGGTTTATCTCGACCCCACCAACCCGGTAGCCAAGATAGTCCTTGACTCTGATGAATTTATCCTCCAGGAAAAGGAATGGAGTGGGTGGCGTCGGGTTCGCTTCAACCTGATGCCTGGCCAGAGCGTGAGCGGCATCTGCCAGTTCTATCTCAAGGAAATTCGACCGCACTTTAAGCTGTATGTCAGCGCCGTGCATATTGACCCGCAAGAGCCAGCCCTCCCTATCTGTACTCCGAAGGAATATTCGCGGGAGCTCGTCTCTTATCTTGGCCTGTTTCATACCAAGGGACTTCCGGCTGATACCAGCGCCCTGGACAATAATGTCCTCGATGAGGCGGAATTCTTGCATCAGGATAACGGCTTTCTTCAGGAAAGTCTGGCGATGTTGGAATTCGAGTTAAAGCGTTTTGAATCCGGCCTGCTATTTTTCTATATTTCCAGCACCGACCAGCGTCAACATATGTTCTGGCGTTTAACCGACCCGGAGCATCCTGCCTATAACCCGAATTTAGCTCAGCACTTTGGCCAAGAAGTGGCCAATATCTACATAGAGATGGATAAGCTCCTGGCAAGGATAGAAAAATTCATTGACTCCAGAACTATCCTCATCATCATGTCTGACCACGGTTTTAATCCTTTTGCCCGCGGGTTTAACCTCAACACCTGGCTTTTTGAAGCTGGCTACCACAAATTGCGCAACCCCTGGAAGGAGGATAAGGGGTCTTTGTTCGAAAATACTGATTGGTCGAGAACAAAGGCTTATGGTCTTGGCTTAAACGGCCTTTATATAAACCTCAAGGGAAGAGAAAAGCTGGGGGTAATTAATCCTGGGTCAGAATATGAGAATTTGGTCCGAGAATTAGCTCAGCGATTAGAGGAAATAGTCGACCCTGCCACCGGGAAGAAACCCATCTATAAGGCTTACCTTGCCCGGGAAGTTTATCATGGACCCTACATAGAACATGCGCCTGATATCATCCTCGGGTTCAACTGGGGCTATCGTATTTCCTGGGCTTCTCCTTTGGGCAAATTTCCACCCGCTGTTTTGGAAAACAACGGCCAAAAATGGAGCGGTGACCATATGGGAGCGGCGGAGCTTATTCCGGGGACACTGGTCGCTAATCGCCGCCTGCTCCACCCTGCGGCCTCTTTAATTGATGTCACGGCAACTATTCTTCATCTTTTCGGGGTCAAAATCCCCCCGGAAATGAGGGGCCGACCAGTGCTTAATTTGTCCTGATTTTTTGGCATCTTTTTTACGGAGGCACAAATGGGTAAGGCGAAGATAAAAATTGATAAGGAGCTTTTGGCGAGGATCAAAAAGTATGCTTCCTTGGCTGGCTATTCTTCGCCCGATGAATTCATCACTCATTGCTTAGAAAAAGAGGTGGCAAAGCTGGATGAAGCTGAATCTGAGGAAGAAATCAAAAAGAAACTGAAGGGACTCGGTTATATTTCCTGATGGCCTGGGTTAACAGCGCTCTTCAAAATCTTTTCCATTTTCTCTTTTGGCCTTTCCGGGGATTGTCTTCCTGGGTAGCGATGATTCTAATTTCGATTTTGACGGGCTTGTTCCTCTTAGCCATTTACCGTTTGGTTTCGGACCAAAAGGGAATCAAGAAAACCAAGGACCAGATTAAAGCTCATCTCCTGGAGTGGCGCCTTTTTTCCGACGACCTGGTGACTTCATTCCGAACTCAGGCCAATTTGCTCTACTGGAATTTAAAGTATTTTCTCCACGCGCTAAGGCCTTTGGCGGTAATGATTATTCCGCTTGTCTTCATTCTGAGCCATCTCAACCTCTGGTTTGCCTATAAACCGCTTTCCCCTGGCGAAACCACCATCCTTAAGGTTAAATTAAAGGAAAGTTACAATCCGTTAGAGCTATCCATTGCCTTAAATCAAGCTGAAGGATACCAAATTGAGACGCCACCGTTGCGGATTGAAGCCGCCAGAGAAATAAATTGGCGCCTCAGGGCCTTAAAACCGGGCCGGTTTTATATCGTCGTTAAACTTGATGGACAGGAAATAACCAAGGAAATGGTCGTCGGCCCAACTTCCCTTGTCCGCCTGTCCCCAGTTCGTCCGTCCTCCGGTTTATTGGCTCAGCTTCTTTCGCCTGGAGAAGCGCCTCTTGCGGCCTCGCCCCTTAGGGAGATTTCTCTCGTCTACCCCTCCCGTCGGATGAATTTTTTAGGCTGGAAAATCCATTGGCTAATAGTCTATTTTGTTCTGTCGGTCATAGCTGGCTTCGCCTTGAAGAAGCCTTTAAAAGTAGAAATATGAGGCCTGGGTTAATAAAATTTAAATGGTTCTTTTCCATTTTATATGAGTTGGTAAGAGGGCTAAGTTCGGGAGAGCTGAAGTGGCCATGCAAGGTTTAGCCTTCCTGAATCGGCCTTGGAAAGAACCTCTGGCTGCTGAGGATGTCTGGGCCTGAAGAGGACAAGCGGAGAGGCCAAAGGAGCGCGAGGGAGTTCGGGGCTATGTCTATGGACCGGGAGGCGATTTCCGCCGGCGCCGAGAAGAGCCAAGAGGGAACGGCGTTAAGAACCTGAGTGGGAGCGAGGCCATCCCGAACGTCTCCGAGCCTCACCCATACAAGATGGAAGATAATCATTTTAATTATAAGGAGGCAAGCCGATGAAGATTGAATACTTTAAAATGGAAAGGATGCAATCTACTTGGGAAAATGTGGTCGAACATAATCTTTCCGAAAGTGGAGTCCATCCCCTAACGCTGGATGAGCTATTGACGGCAGAAGAAAGAAGAGAAATGCTCAGCATTCCTCTGGGTTATAGCCAGACCAACGGCACGCCCCAGCTGCGGGAAACTATCCAGCAACTTTATCCTGGCTCAACCCTTGATTCTATCCTGGTTACCTCTGGTTCTTCTGAAGCCAATTTTCTTTTAATGTGGAGTTTAGTTGAACCGGGCGATGAAGCTATCTTCATGATGCCTAATTACATGCAAATGTGGGGACTTCTGCGCGCTTTTGGCGCCAAGGTCAAGCCTTTATATCTTCGCGAGGAGCTCGGCTGGCAACCTGACCTCGATGAACTAAAAAAATTAATTACGGCCAAAACCCGGCTCATTGTTATCACCAACCCGAATAATCCCACTGGCGCCAGACTCAGCAAAGAAGCCAGACAGACCATAATTGAATTAGCTTCATCCTGCGGAGCCTGGATAATTGCCGACGAAGTCTATCAGGGGGCAGAAAGAGATGGCCAGCTAACCACCAGCTTTTGGGGTTCTTATGACCGCCTCTTTGTGGTTAACGGTCTATCTAAGGCTTATGGTTTACCGGGAACCAGAATCGGCTGGATAGTGGGACCAAGAGAAAAGATTGCCTCTCTCTGGCCTTATCATGATTACACGACAATTTCGCCCAGCACTCTTAGCGACTGGCTGGCCAGAGTGGCTCTCCGACCGGAAAATAGAAAAAAAATCCTGCAGAGAACCAGGTCCATCCTTAACCATAACCTGCCCATTCTTAAAGAATGGCTGGAAAGTCACGATGGTCTCTTCTCCTTCCGTCTGCCAGAAGCTGGCGCCATCCTCTTTGCTCGCTATTCTTTAAACATCAATTCTACCCTTCTGGTGGAAAGACTCATTCGGGAAAAAAGTGTCCTAATCGTTCCCGGCGACCATTTTGAAATGGACTATTACCTTCGCTTTGGCTATGGGGCGGAAGAAGATTACCTCCGGCAGGGCTTAGAGAAAATTGGCTCCCTGTTGAAGGAAATCAAAAATTCTCAGGATCGATAACCCATGAAGGTCCTTATTCTTTTAGAGCCTGAAATCAAACAGCTTCTGACGCTGGAAGAAACTATCTCTGCGGTCGAAAGAAGTTTTGCTGCTTATAATTCTGGCCAGGCCATCCTGCCCGGCGTCATTAACCTTGACCTGCCAGCCACTCAAGGTGAAGTGCACGTCAAATCGGCCTATATTCAAGGCGAAAAATATTATGTGATTAAGATTGCCTCCGGTTTTTACCTCAACCCCGCCTTAGGCTTACCTGTCGGCGACGGCATGATGCTGCTTTTTTCGGCCCAGACAGGCAGACTCGAAGCTCTCCTCTTGGACCGCGGTTATATTACTGAAATGCGGACGGCTGCCGCTGGAGCCGTGGCCGCCAAGTATTTGAGCCGGCCCAAGATTCATCGCGTCGGGCTTATCGGCTCTGGTACCCAAGCGAGGTTTCAATTAATAGCTTTGGCAGCCGTAAGAAATTTTAAGGAAGTAGCGGTCTGGAGTCGTAATCCTGATAACGTTAAAAAATATGTGGAAGACATGGCGCGGCAATTGCCGGCGGTTAACTTCTATCCCGCCGCTTCGGCCGAGACTGCGGTTCGCGGGGCAGACCTCATCATCACCGCCACTCCCAGCCGCTCCCCCATCGTGCGAGCTGAATGGCTTTCTCCTGGAGTCCACATCACGGCGATGGGCTCTGATGGCCCGGAAAAGCAAGAGCTTTATCCTGATGTCCTTAAGCACGCTGACCTTATCTACGCTGATTCTATCCGGCAGGCTACGAGCCTGGGAGAAATTCATCATGGCTTAAAAAGCGGCTGGCTCAGCGAAAATAAAATTTGCGGTGAAATCGGTGAGCTTGTCCTCGGGTTAAAACCGGGCCGAACGCGGCCAGACGAGATTAGCGTCGCCGACCTGACAGGTCTGGGAGTCCAAGATGCGGCAGCTGCCACCCTTGTCTTGACCAAGGCTCAGGCGCTTTCCGCCGGAAATTATCTGGAAATCTGATAGGTCAATTTTTCTGCCCAGCGAATCTATTTTTAAGAATTGAACCCTGATGGTTTTCCTCCATCCTGCGGAATTTAAGCCATGACGCCTAAGGAATGGTATCGCTTCCCTTCAGGTTTCGCTGCTGTTTGGCCTCCAGAATTTTCGGTGCCGACGGAGCTGGCCTCGGCGACCTCAAAAGAGGCTTAAGCGTCAAACTGAGGATGAATATAGCAGCCAATTAGACCATAATCATCCGCTCTTAGTTTTCGCTTGCCTGCGCTAAAAAAATTTTCTGATTTCTTCTCTTAGAAATTTCTTCTTGCTTCGACCTTCCCCTTAGCCTCCGCTAAACCTCTAAGAAAGTTAACTTGAGCCAGGAATAATAAGATTAACTGCACCCAGGGTCGTGACCGCTCCTCATCTTTGGTCAAAAGCTGAAATATCCAGAAAACCGTGACCGGAGAGGTTAAAAAGAATAACCTCTTCTTTTCCTTCCTTCTTAGCTTTAAGAGCTTCATCGATGACCGCAGCGATAGCGTGCGAGGACTCAGGTGCCGGCAAAATGCCTTCGGCCTTAAGGAAAAACCGGGCGGCTTCAAAAACTCTTTCCTGGGAATAAGCTCGAGCTTCAATTAACCCTTTAGAAACAAGATGGCTGACTAAGGGAGCCATGCCGTGATACCTCAAACCGCCGGCATGAATAGGCGGGGGCACAAAGTTCATGCCCAGAGTGTACATATAAAGCAGGGGGGTTAAACCCGCTGTATCTCCATGGTCATAACGAAGTTCACCTCGAGTCAGGCTCGGGCAGGCTTCGGGCTCGACGGCGATGAAACGAATATTTTGTCCCGCTAAGCGATGCCGGACAAAAGGGAAGGCTAAACCAGCAAAATTGGAGCCGCCGCCAACGCAGCCCACGACGACATCAGGAAAAACGCCCAACTCCTCAAGCTGGGATTCAGCTTCCTGACCGATGACACTCTGGTGCATTAGAACACTATCCAAAACCGAACCCAACGAGTACTTAGTCTTCCCGTTCTTGACGGCTAATTCCACGGCTTCGCTGATGGCGATGCCCAGACTGCCAGGATGGTCTTGGTCTTGGGCGAAAAAGCGTTGGCCTGATTCTGTTAACGGACTGGGGCTTTCCGCTACTTCGGCGCCAAAGAGCTCCATCATGATGCGACGCCCTGGTTTCTGGCGATAGCTGGCTCTGACCATAAATACCTTAACTTTTACCCCGAAGAGGGCGCCAGCATGAGCCAAGGCTGAACCCCACTGGCCAGCACCTGTTTCTGTGGTCAGGGTTTCGACGCCTTCTTTAGCGGCTAAATAGGCTTGCATCAAAGCGGTGTTTGATTTATGGCTGCCGGTTGGTCCAACGCCTTCGTACTTATAGAAAATCCGGGCCGGTGTGTTGAGTTCTTGTTGCAGATTCTGGGCATAGATTAAGGGTGTAGGCCGGTAGATGGCATAAATATTTCTTACCTCACTTGGTATGGGAATGTATCTTTCGAAACTAATCTCTTGGTCAATAAAACCCTTTGGAAAGACTGGCCGTAACTCCTCTGGCCGCAAAGGTTCTTTAGTCATAGGGTTTAAAGGCGGAGGTGGAAGTTCCTTTAGGTCCGCCTTCAGGTTGTAAAAGTTAGCCGGCAGGTAATCGAGCCGACGCGATGCAAAACGTTCCATTTTTTACCTCCTTTTGAGATAGGAAAATAGAATTGGCTTTAATAAAATGGTTTTAGCAGATAGTCTTCACCGGGCGGAGCGAGCCGCCCGCCACCAGACCCAGGAAGAAAGAAGGGGGGAAGAAAGGATGAGTGAAGGTTGGAGGAAAAGCCAGGCCAAAAAACCTTCGGCCTGAATTCTTGGCCACAACCTTCCTTTAACCATGTCTGCTCAATTATACGCCAATTGGAATTGCTGTCAAGTCCCTGTGAGCTCATCCTTAAAAAGGATGATGTATTTGGCGCTTTTTTATCATGAGTATTTACCCATTTTTTCGCTTAGATGAGCGCCTGGATCAGGGTAAAAGAATGGCTTTATAAAACCCTTCTTTAGTCCCTTTTTAGAGGTTAGAATGAGAATAAATCATTCTTTAATTTTGAAAGGCCTTTTTGGCTCGCTTAAAATTTTATATTTTATTGTTTTTAAAAGAAATACAGCGGTTATAAGCCCAATAAATCATCACAATTTTTACGGAAGAGCCATAGGTGTATGGGGTTTATACATCATTGACCCTTTTAACATAGATTTTTTCTGGTCAAAGGCTCTTTTCGTCAATTTTTGAAGCTCATTGCCCAAGCCGTCCATCAGGCTAAAAAATTAAAATTCTCTTGGGCGAAAAGAGATTGACGTTCGGCACTCCTGGAAGGATTGTAATGTGATTGCTGGCCATTCACTCGAATCTATGCATTGCCCTTAATGAGGGCGAATAGTTGTTTGACTCTGTTCTTTGAGAATTTAAAATCCTTGACATGGGGCGCACATAGTTATCACTAATGTGTCTGATCCAGCCCAGTCCCCAACGGCTCTTTCGACAAGATTGACGTGGTTTATGAAAAATGTTTCGCCTTTAATTTTTTTAAACAAAAATGGTTCTTCCGGCTTTTTTGTGGGTGAACCTAAAGAATCAAAGGCGGCAGAAGGAGGTTGCTGACAACCTTTAGATGCGAAGTCTTAGAACAAAGTCTCTTGGGCCGTTCTCGGATTTTATTTATATTCATCTAATTAGCCTCATGGACAATAAACCCGCCTGAGGCGAATTCGCTAAATGGCGGGTCCAGATATCCTATTTTTACCCGCCAGAGAATCGGAAGAACCATAAAAATTTATATAATTTAAAATCGGCCATAAGACCATTTTAAACCTAAGGGTTCGTGCTGACCTAACCTGCAAAAGAGAAGCAAGATAATCCCCAATAAAAACCCCCTTTTAGCTGAGAGAAGCCATCTTTTAGACAAAAATACCAGTATTGATAATAAACCCATGGTTTCTTAGGATGCCTAATTTTTTAACCTCAAATTCAATAGATAAATTAGCCCTGAGGAAGGACAATAAAACTTGGACGCTGGGCTTCGAGGGGAATTCTTATCTTTAAAAGAAGAGGGTTGAACAAAAAAAGACACAAATAATGGCTTCTTTAGCTTTTCAAGAGACAAAGTCGAAATAGTTATAACTCTCAGCCAGATAAAAAACCATCTCCCCCGCTGAATTTAAAAGATGTAAACGCTGCTAATTCCCGGCTTTAAAAGCCAGGCGAAATGGTGAACTGGAAATACCAGCCTTTCTGCGGTCGGCTGAGAGGATGAACATAGTTAAGGCCAACAACCAAATAGCCCATAACATTCATCCTGACGCCTACTCCTGTACTGGCAATAGGCTTTTTACTGCCGCCCAGGAAAGAGGGCTTTTCATCACCAAACCAAGCAACACCCCAGTCGAAGAAGGTGAAGAAATCAACCGGCAAGATACCATAAAAACCTCGCCCCAGTTTAAACAGGCCAAACAGCGGAAAGCGGAGTTCCAGGTTGGCCACCATCATTTTGCTGCCGAAAAGCCGGTTATAATCAAACCCGCCCTGGTTGCCCACGAATTCATCATAATTAAAAGAAGAGTAATTATAACCCCTGACTAAGGTTTCATAGCCTAAATAGAGAGGCCAGAGTCGCTCGTCGTCCGCTCCCTTGCCGTAACGTCCATAGTGAAGCAATCGGGCTGCTAAGGTAAACGGTTTTACCGGCATTACATAACGTCGATAATCTCCCAGTACAGAGGTATAGGTGATCGAGCCTACGGTCGGCATTACTTCAACGAGATAACTCTGACCAACTACGGGTGCGGTGGCCCCAAAAATGGCGCTATCGTAGACCAGGGCGGCGCTAACATACCCCATGGCTAAACCAGGCGCCGAAGGGAGGTCATAGGAATCACGGTAGATGAGGGTGCCGTCAAAGTAAGAATAGGCGTTAGTTACAATTTCATGCTCAAAGGAGATGTAGCGAAAGCCGGCGCTTAATTCCGCCCGACGCATCTGGTTAAAGGGATAGGTGATAAAACCGCCCACATCATAGTTAATCTGCCAGAATAGCTCATCTTGCTCGACGTAGGCCGGTTGCCCCAAAAAATCACCCAGGCCGGCCGAATAATACCCGGTAACATAAGGTATACGAGAAGCCACCACTCCCCAGTTCATTCTTTTTTGGGTATTTTGATAACCAACCAAGGCCGCTGTATCTTTGATCCGGTTGCTGGACTGAACCATGGTGGCCACCGTATGGTAACCAAGCATATCACTCCAGAACAGGGTGACCCCTCCCCCGCTATAGGTGCCATAACGGTCCACGCCGAAAGCCAGCTGCGGTGGGCTTACATAATCGAGAGTTAGCTTGGGCTGATAATCAGAAATGGGAAAATTGGTATCTTCAGGAAAGCCAAAGTAGGGGTTGCGCAACAGGCCAAGCAAAGAGCCACCAGGCTGCTCACGGGGAGGGAGGAGCGCCAAATTTTTTCCCCCAAACTGCGCTATCTCGCTTTTTCCTTTTAAAACTTCGGCGTCAGCGAGAGCAAAGACAGAATAACGACCATCTTCGTAAGCGCTGTAAACAATCTTTTTAGCCTCATGGGCATAAGAGAAAGCTGGGCTGATTTCCGTTATCCCGCTTATTCCGGTATAAAGGTTGGTTATTTGAAACGTCTGGCGGCTGTTGAGGTCAAGTCGATAGATATCTGGTTTGCCGCTTTGGTCAGAGAGAAAATAAAGGCTCTGCCCGTCGCTCGACCATTGCGGGTTGATGTTTTTAGCCCGCTCAAACCCACCTAATTTTGTAATCTGACCAGAAGCGGGGTCGATGAGGGCTAACTGGTATTCGCCAATGTCCAGAGCCGAAAGGTCGGTGGTAAACCGGTCGGTAACAAAAGCAATTTTCTGGCCGTCCGGTGACCAAGTGGGCTGTAAGTCACCATAAGGGTCGTTGGTTAATCTTTTGAGCTCAGCACGCTCAAGGTTGAAGATGTAAAGGTCGGTAACCCCTCCTTTTTGACCAGAAAAGACAATCTCGTGGCCGTCCGGCGACCAGGCCGGGTTTATTATTTCGTCCACTTCCGGGATAACGATTTCCCTTTCTATCTTCCCTGATTCAGCCCCAACCATCGTCAGGACTGGTTTGCCTTTACTGATGGCGGCAAAGACGAACTTTTGCCCTTTTGAATCCCAAGCGCCCGCAGAGCGAGTAAATTGCAGGTTTTCAAACTCAGGGCTGGTGGAAGTCCGGGTCAGGCGAGCCCTTATCTTGCCAGTATCCACGTCAGACAAATAAAGGTCGATAGAAAAGAGGTCGCGTGTCGAAAGCATTACCAGACGACGGCCGTCCGGGCTAATCACGGGACAGACGTTATAGGGGTTTTCCTCTTTCGCCTCAAAAATCACTTGGCTCGAAGTCTCCCTGACCTTGGTAGCCGCTAAGACCGGCTCGTAAGCCTCTTTCATCGCTTTGTGCCAGTCCTCGGATAATTTTTTAAGAGAAATCCCGAGGACTCTCTCCATAGCCTTTTCATAATCACCTACCCGACCGACAGATTTAAGCAGCCGGCCCACAACCTCATCCCCCCAGCGGCCGGCCATATAAGCCCAAAGAGCATGGCCATAGCGATAAGGGAAATAACGCGGGTTATCTAATTTTTTTATAGTCGGCAGGTCATTGCGCCGGGCCGCATCCCTCATCCACATGGCCGTTTGGGCATCAATAGGACCAATCGAAAGATATTCAGACATTCCTTCGATAAACCAGAGTGGTAAGCGGAGAGCTACGGGCTCGGCTGTCCCCTGTTGAGGCGTGCGCTGGGCAGTAAGGTCAAACTGAAAAGCGTGGACAAGCTCATGACCAATGACGTGGTCAGTTTCAGCTAAGCTCGCGCCCAAGGGCAAGACAATCCGTCTCTTCAGAATTTCGGTAAACCCCCCCGTACCCTCGCCGATGATTTCCGGGGTGGTAGTGGTTTGCTGGAAATGAATGCTGCTCGAATAGAGAATCAGCGGTTGACGACCACGGAGGTCATGATTGAATAGACGAGATAGTCTCTGGTACCATCTCTCAGCCATGATGGCCGCTCGCTCGGCTTCAGCCTGAAATTCGGGGTAGAAATAGACGTCAAAATGCTTGGTCTTAAGCAACTTGAAATCGAACCTTTCATATTGCACCTTGTTACGGCCAAAATACTGAGCATTTACGCTCAGGCAAAAAATAAAAAGAAGCCAGGTGGAAAAGGCCGTAACTACGAGTTTATGCCTCAATTTTAGGGTCATATTTCCCTCCCTAAGGTTAAAGTGAAAGTTAGCTTAAGGCAGTCATATATCATCATTTCCTTAGATATATTTTATCTCAATTATCCATAGCTTTCCATTTTTTATTTTGCAATTTTTATGCCAATTTACTTATTTTCCCTTTACCTGAAAAACAACAAATAGACCGAAAAAAATATCTTATCTGTGCGCCATCTGTCATCAAATAAGGACAACTCGAGAAAAAGCTTGACCAATAAGGCCCATTTTAATTTAATCAAGTCTTAGCCTGAGACGTGACGGCTGAGTTAGAATTAAGGCTAAATCAACCTTCGGTTATGGAGAAAAAGCTGCTACCCATAATTTTCAACCCCTCTGCTGGCGGGGGGCGGGCCCAACGCCACTTAGGAAAGCTCCGGCGCTTACTAAATCAATTCGGGATAGCCCATGAAATAATTGTTTCCGAGAGTGAAGCCCATCTTTGTGAGCTGACTCGAAGCTTAGCCCAGCAGAGGGAGCTGATTGTTGGTGCAGGTGGTGATTCCACTTTTCATCTAATGGCAAATGAAATTATTCGGGCTGGCGGCCAGGCCGCGCTTGGCCTTATCGGCCTCGGCTCCTCCAACGACATACCGCGGGAATTTGGCCTCACTACTTTTGACCGGTCCCTCTCAGCTCTGCAAAAAGGACAGGTCAGGAAGATTGATTTGGCCGCGATTGTTTACGAAGGCCAGGTCGTCCGCCATGTTTTAGGCCAGGTGAATGTTGGGCTGGGGGTAGCGGTTAACGAATTTGTAGCTTCCCTTAGCTCTCGCCACCGCTTTTTTGGTCGTTGGCAAAGTCTGGCTGGGCTTCTGGGAGTTATCCACGCTTTCCGCCGTCATTTGAATCTTATCCCCCTTTCGATTCAAACAGAAAAGGCTCGATACCAGGGAATGTTTGCGGCCGCTGTTTTTAGCAACCTCCGTTTTTGGGCCACTGGTCGGCTTATCGCGGCCTCAGCCACTCCCGATGATGGCTGCTTCGACCTTTTTCTTCTTCCACCCATCTCCCTTTTTTCCCTCCTTCGGGTTGCCTACCTTGCCCAGAGGGGAAAAAATATCGAGGATAAAAATGTGCCGCGAGCTTCGGCTTCTTCCTTTTTAGTTAGCTCAAGCCAGAAATTCCGGCTCCAGGCTGACGGCGAAATCGTTAAGCGCGCCGGCCAACCCTTAGAGCTTGACCATTTCCAGCTCAAAGTGATTCCCCGCTGCCTTAAAATAATTGCTTAGGGCCAGAATCTTTCTTATGAGATGCTAACAACTTGTTGGCGAAGATACGGCTATGAAGATTTAAATCGATAAGCCGTCCCTCAGGGTCTAATCTATAACTGGAAAATATTTCCAATTTAAATCGCGCCGCGGTCAAAATCTTTATTCGCCGGATTAATGTCTAATCTCTAACTGGTAAATTTTTCCGATTTAAACAGGTTCGGCCACTCTTCTTGCGGGAAAAAAATAGGGTCTTTCAGGGCGCATATTAGCAAATTCACCTCGGGTGACCTTATTTTCCATGAGGCTAATCAGATAAAAATGTTTCTGACAATTTTCTTGCGGGCAAAAACAAGATAACATGATGACATGAGGCACCTTTTAGCTAATTTACCTCCGGCGGGTTTATTGTTCAAAAAGCTAATTAGAGGAATATAAATGAAACACGAAGCCGATCACGCCCGTTTCTCCAAAAACTTGGCATCGAAAGGCTGCCTCCAGGCCTTCTATTCTAAGCGCCTTTAATTCTTCAGGTTTACCCCCACCAAAACCGCAAATTCTTTCAAATATTTTGGTGCGGCAAAAATATATGGTTCATTTTTATTTTGCTCGAGAATTATTGGGAGAATAAGGCCGGGAGGGGGAAGAGACCATTGAGGTTATAGCCTTACCTAACCGCCCCTGGAGAGAACCCTTTATCCTTAGAGCCTGCCTGAGACAAAATCGAGCAAGAGGAAAGACCAAGATGGAAAAAAGCCTTGGTCCGTCCATTATTTAAAAGCTGGTTTTCCCTGACGCTATGGAAGATGGAGACGGGTGGAGTAAGAAAAATCTAAGGGAGAGCTTGGTCATTCTAAACATATCAACGGCTGAGCTAAACAAGAAGGGGGAGAGCTGAAGGTTTAATTCTTGTTCTAATTCTTTAGTGTTTCCTTCATATCCCCAGACCTGTCAGCGCTATAAAGGTTAAGAAGCACAATCTCTGGCCGCGCGGCTGTCTGAATTGGTGGTCCCCAGGTCCCTACCCCACAGGATATGTAGTAGTGTGTTTGCCCCCGACGATGATATCCCCAGTTCTTTTCATAGAGCTGGCGGTTAAGCCAGTTAAGTGGGAAGAGCTGACCAGCATGGGTATGGCCTGAGACCTGGAGGTCAACGCCTGCCCTCTCCGCCTCCTCGAGATGAACTGGCTGATGGTCCAGAAGCAGGATGGGGAATTTATGGTCTACCCCTTGGAGCAGGTCTTCAAGGTTCAGCCTGGCTAATCCCAAGGAAGCCACGGCTCTATCCCGCCGACCGATAACAGTCAAGGGCCCAGGTAGGGATATTATTTCGTCGACGAGCACGCGAACATATCCTTTCGTCAACTGTTCCAACCTCTTTTCTTGCCGGCTGTAAGTCTCATGATTTCCGGGAACAGCAATTATCCCCAATCTGGCTTTGATTTGGAGAAAAAAGGGAGCTGCCGCTTCTGCCTGGGAGAAAGTGACGGCCTCGTCCATCATGTCGCCCGCCATGAGGACTAAATCCGGTTCCAGTGAATTGACTTTGGCTACAATCTTTTTTAATCGAGATAAGCGGACGACTGAGCCCAAATGGAGGTCGGAAATAACGGCTATTTTCAGGGGACTGGAACCTGACCAACTCTTGGCGAGTCGAATTTCATGGCTTCTTAGACGGGGCCAAAGTGAATTTATATAACCTATAGAAATAATGATAATAGTAAGTATTAAGATTATTAGAAAGCTAAAGCGGTATCCGGCGTGGGGAAGACTCAGCTTTGAAGGCTGGGAGAAAGGCAGCCGGAGCCAGCGGCTGCCAAGGCGTAGCAAGTCCCAGAGGATAAGAAGCAGAAAAAGATAAAACATAAACCCTAAATAAAAGGCTCCGGCCACTAAAAAAACCGCAGGACAACGAGCCCGCCAGGATTGAGGCAAAAGACGAATAAGCGGGTAACTTAAAGAAAGAGTGATAATAAAGAGCAAATAAACAATTTGGACAGAACTCCAGCCATGGAAAGCCTGCCAGCCCCGCCGCAGCAGAAAATAATTAATTAAACCATAGATGATTAAAACCAAACTTAAGAATCCCATGAAGGCTGTCTGCTTCATTGCCGTTAAGACCCCTCTTGACCGTTTCGGGAATAACCTGGGTTATTAGTCATTCCAAAGATAAGCGGCCTCCTTACTTTGCAAATTTTTACCTTTATTCCCTTCAATCCTTTATTTCGTTAAACCAGGCAATTTCCGCCAATGTCTTTCGCGGTCTTGGTCTTTCTGGTTTCCTCTCATAATAACCCATGGCTATCAGGCTGACTATTTTATATTTTTTAGGGATGCGGAGAATCTTCCGGGTTTGGCGATGGTTAAACCAGCCTATCCAGCATGTCCCGAGTCCAAGCTCTTCCGCTTGCAACACCAGATGTTCGCCCGCAATCCCGATATCGATGAGATAAAAAGAGACATCTTGGACCTGGCGGCCCAGGCGGTTAGCCAAGATATCAAGCCGGGCTAAAATTAAAATAAGCACTGGGGCTTGAGCCGCGAAGCGAGAAACAAAGTAAATGCCTGAAAATATTTTTCGGGCGAGCCGCTCTTTGAGCTCCGGGTCATCGATGACGACAAACCGCCAGGGCTGGACATTTTCCGCTGAGGGAGCCAGTCGGGCTGCCTCTAAGCAAGTGAGAATTTTTTCCCGCTCCACAGGCTGGCCTAAAAAACGACGGATACTCCGTCTGGATTTAACTAAATTGAGAAAGGGCGATTCCAAGAATTCAGTCATAGCCGATTACCTCGAGCTTGAAATAAAGATAAAGTCTAACGAAAAAGAGGAAAAAAGCCAATTATCCCCCAGATACTCTTTAATTATATCTAACCCACCCAATTTTTTGTCCAGAGGCAATTTATCATATTGTCACCATGATGCCTCTGGCTTAGACCTTAGTCGTGCCCGGAGAAAATCCCGAGGACAGCGAAGCCATGAAGAGGATCAGCTGATTTTTCCCTAAGCAAGCCAACAGAGTTTCGTCCTTGAGGTGGGGCTACCGAGCGGGCCTTAGAACGGTGCCCTCTGTCCCCAGAATCTTGGGATGTTTTTTTCTTGCCATCCACCCTCTTTTCCCTTATGATAGGCATGATTCTGACTAAAGCCGAAGGAAAGGAAGATGCGCCACTATTTTTTGCCCCTCTTTTTATCCTTTCTTCTTTTTTTGGGTTTTTCGCCGCTTTTAGCTCAAACCTATGGTTTAGGCTTTATCTTCGTCGAGCCCACGGGGTTAAGCGGAAAAACTTGGCTGTCCAGCCGCCACTCCTTAGCCGGAGCCATAGGCTGGGCCGGGCAAAAAAATAACCCGCTTCTTATCCAACTTGACTATCTCCCTCCTTCTCCCCTGCTGCTCAGCGACGAAAACTTGCGCGTGGCTTTCTATTATGGAGTGGGCGGCCGGTTGGTTTTTCGAACTGAGACCGAAGGCGGGCTCAGGTTTCCTCTTGGGTTTGATTTTCTCCCCCGCCGCACTCCTCTTAATTTTTTCTTCGAGTTGGTCCCGGTAATTAATTTTGCCCCAGAAGTCAAATTCACCTTAAAGGGAGCGATTGGCCTCCGTTATGTTTTCCAGTCCCGAACTGGCCATCGCTAACAGCCGAAAATTTTTATTAGCGAAAAAATCTTTTTTCCGATAAAATTATGGGCAAACCATAGGCGCCAAAATTTCGTTTATGGTCAAGAAAGGAGCTTTTGATGAAACGTAATAATTTTTTTCTCTCGGGAATAGTTATTCTGCTGGTTCTGGCTCTCTTCGCTTGCGCTCGTCAGGCTAAGGCCCCCCAGGCTGGTCAGGCCAAGATAGCCGATTTACTCCGCCTCCTCCCCAAAGAAACTCAAGGTGTTTTTGCCTGGGATGTCCACCGCAGCCTCACCACTTCCGTCGCCCGCCGCTCTCTTGAGGATAAGGAAGTGGCCGCCAAAATTCGAGAATTCCAGGAACAGACAGGCCTTGACCCGGAAAAAGATGTTTTTCTTCTGGTGGGCGGCCTGATGCCCGCGACAGCCGGCCAGGCCAAGGCGGTAGCCCTAATTAACCTCCGATATGACCAGGAAAAAATCCTTTCCCTGTTAAAACAAAAAGACCCAGAACTAAAAGAAATTGTCTATGGCCAAAAAACCATTTACCAGCTAAAAGAAGAAAAGCCCCCCTACCCGGGAATTATCTTTTATGACAGCTCGAATATATTTTTTGGCGAAATAGAGGCGGTCAAGGCGGTCATCGACGTTACGGAGAAAAAAGCCGAAAGCTTTCTCCAAAATAATGAGCTAAACTCCCTAATCAAGTCGACTAATACGAACGCCATGGTCTGGAGTGCCTTTCTCTTGCCACCTGAAGCCATGGCCAATTTAGCCAAGAGTAACCCCATGTTCAGTTCTGTGGAGCATCTTCGTTCCCTAATCATGTCTTTTGATTATAAAAATAAGAACTTGGTCGCTGAGATTAAAGCCATGGGTGGCGACGAGGCCCAAAATAAGCAGGTAGCTGAATTTCTCACCGGAATTAGAGCTATGGGCTCCATGGCCGCTTCCAAATATCCAGAGGCGGTGGAGGTGCTTAACCGCCTGGAAATTACCTCTTCACCCCAACACGTGAGCCTGGCTTTCTCTTTGCCTGAAGACCTGCTAATCAAATTAGGCGACCGGATGAAAAAAGAGGTGGAAGCCAACCTGCCCAAGTTGAAACCGAAGGAAGATTAGTCTTCGGCCCGCGGTTCTTTAAAAATAAACACCAGACAGGCCAAGGCGAGAAAAGCGGCGGTTATAATCAGAAGAGCTATAACCGCCAAAAATGGTTTGGTCGGTTCCAGGCGGAAAGTTAAAAAGGAAAAGCGACTGGTCGAAGGTAAAGGCAAGAGCGATTTTAAATAATGGATGATGGCGAAGCGCTGGGTTGACCCCGGAAAATATTGAATAACGTTTTCCCAGCCGAAACTGAAGATAAGCCCGAAAAAGACCGAACGCCGCACGACTGCCCCCAAGAAGGCAAAAAAGGAAGCATAGGCCATAAGTCCTAAGACTAAAACGCCCAGGTCTTTGAGCAAAACTATATAAAGAGATAATTCAGCCCACCTCTCCAAATTAAGAATAATAAAGGACGTTATAACCCCAACCGCGGACATTAAAGCCATAAGAGTTAACGAAGCCAAATATTTACCGATGACAATAGCCGGACGAGGTAGAGGTCGGGTAACAAGATAAGGCCAGGTTCCTGCTTCCAGGTCTTCGGAACAAACCGCTGAGCCATAGAATAGGGCTAAGATCAAGACCAAAAATTGGAAAACAAAAAGCAAAATAGCATTGGTGAATAAATACAGACCGTCAAAACTCGTATCTGCGGAGATTGTCTGATGAACTCTTAAGAATATTGACAGAAGAATCGGAAAAAAACAAAGCAGGGCAAAGAGGCGGCTCCTTTTACTTCTTTTGTTCAGGAAAAAGGAAAAGGCATAAACTCGTTTTAGGGTAGGCCAGAATAAAGCCCCCCCTCGCGGCGAGCTGTTTCTATGGAGGTAGCTATCTGGCTTGTTCTTCATGGTCGGCCTACGAGATAATCAAAGACTGCCTGGAGGTTATCATCAGGAGAGGTTATTTCCTCCACTCTAAGGCCTTTAACGGCGGCCGCTTCTAAAAGGAACTGGAAAAAGAGGTCCCGGTTTCTGGTTTCCACCAATAGGTTTTGGTCATCATCACCAAAGTAAGCTTTAACCACGTAGGGTTGCTGAATCAACTCCGCCGCCAAGCGCCGAGAATCTGGCGTTCGGACAGAGACCACATGGGGGTGGCGTTCGATGAGGTCGCGAATCTCGTGAATATCCCCCTGAGCAAATATTTTCCCCTGATGAATAAGAATAATTTGCCTCGTCAAAGCTTCTATTTCGGGCAAAACATGACTGGAGACGATAATTAGCCGGCCCTCTCGACCGTATTCTCGAATTAAACGAATTATCTTCCTTTTTCCTAAAGGGTCTAACCCGTTTAGAGGTTCGTCAAGAATAAGAATTTCCGGGTTATGAGCCAGGGCCTGGGCTAATTTGAGTCGTTGCCTCATTCCTCGGCTGTAGCTGCGGATGGGGCGATGGCGGTCGTCATAAAGCTCCACTAAATGGAGCATTTTTTCGGCCGCAGCTGCGGCCTCTGAATCGGAAAAGTGAAGCAATCTTAACATCCAGTTAAGAAACTGCCAGCCAGTCAGCCCCTCAAAAAAAGCATCGGTTTCAGGACAATACCCTATCCGAAAGAAGTGCTCGGCGCGGCCGCGAACCGGCTGGCCATCTATTGTGACTCGGCCTAAGCTGGGCTTAATCTGACCCGTAATTAGCTTGAGCAAAGTTGTTTTTCCCGCACCATTCGGACCTAAAAGCCCCGTAATTCCTGGTCCCACCTCAAGGCTGACATCGCTCAATCCGAGGATATTTCCATACCAGCGAGAGAGATGTTGGGTTTGAAGGCGCGGGCTCACCGGATAACCTCAAAGGCTTTAATTTTCTGTCTAATTACTATTGTGGCCACCGAACAAAAGGAAACGATAATTAGAAATGACCAGAACCAGGGAATGGGTTGGACAGGTTTCTGGTGGAAAGCAAAAGCGGCCACCTGCTGGAGGTTAACTTTTAGCGAAAGCAAGGAAAGATAGGGGCGGTGAAACCAGCCATAAAGAAATCCATAGAGAAAATCAGAAAAAATATAAATAGCAAAAACGATAACCGAGACATAGCGGGAATTCCGACTTAAAGAAGAGAAAAAGGTAGTGTAAAGACAGAAAAAAGCGGTCAGGAAAAGGCTATAAGCGATAATCGCCAGGGGAAGCCAGGGATAGCTTCTAAGCAAATCAAAGCTACCAGCAAAAAGCAATTTAATGATGATAAAAATAAAAGCCGGAACTAAAGTCAGGCTGAGGACAAAAAAGGCCAAAACGGAAATCTTGCCTAAAAGATAATCCTTTTTGCGGAGAGGCCGGCTGAAATAGAGAACGAGTGAGTTATGGCGTAAGTCGTCAGCAATTAGTCCCGCGCCGGCCGAGACCATGATTAGAATCAACATGAATAAAAGGAAATCGCTGGCTAAATAATTCTTGAAAAAATTAGGGTTGACTTCTAAGAATTGGGGCCGACTGCCCCGCACCATAAAACGAAAATCCTCCATTCGCTCCGAAATGTAGATAGCCACGATAAAGAAAAAGGCCGGCAGAAAAGAAAGGACGTAAATTGGCCGAAAGTGCTTTTTCTTAAAGGCTAATTTAAGGTTAAGCCGAGTAATCGGCCACCACGGCCATGGCCTTGAGATTAAATGCCCATCCCAATGGGTATAGCCGTGTTCCCGAATCATTAATCCACTCCTACCACTTGAGCAAAAAAGTCTTCCAGCGAAGATTGGCAGCGCTGGAAATGTCTTACCTGAATACCAGCTCGATGCGCCGTGCGGAATATCTCTTGGGAATCAATTTCTTGCGGGAGGTATAGGCGAATAACTTCATCTTCAGTAATTTCTACCCGACAACCAAGCAGATAAAGCTCCTCCAACCACCTCTCTCTATCGCCCTTTATTTTCACCTCATAAAGCCGGAAACCTAAGCGCCGCAGCTCTTGAATCTTCCCTGTAGCCGCCACTTTGCCCCGATGAAGAATAACCACGTCTTCGCAAACCATCTCAATATCAGTGAGAATATGAGAGGAAAGTAGCACTTGTATTCCTTTCCCGTTGGCAATATCTTTGATTAGCTCTAAGATTTCTACTCTTCCTTGCGGGTCCAGGTTACTTGTGGGCTCATCCAAGAAAAGAAGCTGGGGGTCATGAACCAGAGCCTGAGCTAACTTGAGGCGCTGCCTCATGCCGGAGGAGTAAGTCTCCAAGAGGCGGTAACGGGCTTCCCCCAAACCAACATAGAAAAGAACTTCATGCGCCCGTTTCATGGCTTCCTGACGAGGCATGCCGGTAAGCTCACCGAAAAAGGCAGTAAAGGTTACAGCGTCCATACCAGGTATAAAGCAATCATCCTCAGGCATATAGCCAACAGCCCTCCGCAGGCGGTGCTGTTCGTGGCGAATATCAAACCCCAAAACCTTGCCCTCGCCTCTCTCTGGTGAAAGAAAGCCAAGTAAAATTTTGATCAGCGTGCTCTTGCCTGCTCCATTAGGGCCAAGAAGACCGACAGCTCCCCCTTTTAAGCTCAGGCTTACATCCTCTAAGGCCTTGATTGGGCCGTAGCTGAAATGAAGATGGCGAATTTCTATGGACATGACGAAATAAATCCAGCCGTCGAAGCTTTTAAAAATTCAGCCTTCATTTTATCCAAAACAACTATTACTTTTTTCTTCAAGCCTTAGGCCGGCCTTCTTAATTATCATAAAATAGGCCCGGCCCGCAATCAATTATTCCTGGATTTGCTCTTGGCTCTTTGTGCTCGCTGCCACTTTGCCCGAGCTCCTTCGACCGCTCAGGAATTGGTAACAACTCATCCATTTATCTGATTTTTAGCCTCTTTTTATTCTTATTTTTTCTTCTCTTTTTTTTAGTTGGAGTACAAGGATAAACTGGCCATAGAAGAGTCGACCATAGAAAACTCAGTATTCCTGAATCCCTTCTCAAGGGAAGAGCTCCCCGCCGAAGATGTCTCAGCCTAAAATGAAAAGACAGAGGCCATTCCTGACGCCTCATTACCTAACCCACCAAGGAAGCAAAAGAATCAATATTACTTGATTACTAAATTAGTTGTCCTTCGGGACAAACCAAATGGCCTTCGCCCATAACCAAAGCTCGATAGGCCTTTTCAATCCGGTCCCAATTCGCCTCTCTATCCAAGGACCAAAATCGGCCCATTACTGTGACCAATTGGCCACAACCAATGGCGGCCGCCTTTTCTTCGATCTTTTCTACATAATAGACACCGCTTTCAGGTCTCTCTCCGCGGCGGCCGATAAAAGCATGGATATAAACTTGGCTCAGGCCCAATCCTTGAGCCATCTGAAGCAAAGCGAAAAGATGCCGGATGGTTCCATGCGAGCTGTAATGAGAAACGATGCCCATCAAATGAAGAGCCTGGTCCTTTAGCCGGGCCAGGTTCATCGCTTCGCTTAAAACTTCATTCTGAAAAAAGCTACCGTCAATTAAACTGCGGTCAATGCGGACTCGGTCGAGAAAAACTCGGCGACCAGCCCCTAAATGAAGATGACCGGCTTCTGAATTCCCGACGGTTCCAGGTGGTAAACCCACAGCCTCGCCGGCAGCTTGGAGCTGGGCATGGGGAAAAGAATCCCACAAAAAATCAAAATTAGGCGTAGCCGAGGCAGCAATAAGATTGCCATAATCATCGTCTCTTATTCCCCAACCGTCAAGGATGAGAAGCACCACTTGGCTGGGAACTTCCTTTTCTTTTTCATCCCCGCCCTTTTTATCTAAGCATTTTTTTAGGCCGCTATTATTGTCTGAAGCCTCCAAGTCTTCATCTCTGGTTGGGGTTAAGAGCAAGCTCCGGCCGGTCATCTCTTCTGGCTTCCTGAGCCGCAAAAGGTCAAGAATTGTCGGGGCCACATCAGCCAGCTCGCCTTCCGGCCTGAGCTTAATGCCTTCAGGACAAGGAGAACGCCAATCACAGAGGATAAAGGGAACAGGATTCTTAGTATGGCCAGTATTAACCGCGCCGTCTGGATATAGCCATTCTTCCACCGTTCCGTGGTCAGCAGTTATGACCAAACAGACGCCATGCTCTCGGCAGACAGAAGCGATGCGGCCTAAACAGCGGTCAACTGTTTCCACCGCCTTGATTACCGCGCTTCGGCATTCGGTATGACCGACGACATCAACGTTGGCCAAGTTGGCCACTAACAGGTTGAAATGGCCTTCTCGAACCCTTTTAACCACCTCTTCGGCTATGAGCTCGGCTTTCATCTCCGGCTCAGCCTCATAGGAAGAAACGCTGGAGGAAGGAATAATGATTCTTTCTTCTCCCGGAAAAGCTTCGTCTCGTTTGCCGTTTAAAAAATAACCAACATGCGGGGCCTTCTCCGTTTCGGCGATTTTAACGACTCGGAAACCAGCTCGCCCCACGGCCTCGATTAAAGTATTATTGATTTGATTATCAGCCGGAAACGCGACCTTAACTTTAAGACCGGGAGAATAATCGACCAAAGTAACAAAATGGAGACGGGGAAATAAAGGCCGGGGGAAAAAAGCAAAATCAGCCTCAGTCAGGCTAAGGCTGAGCTCAATTTCTCTCTCACCTCGAAGGTCGTAGAAAATCACTACGTCCCCATCCTTGAGCCGGCCGACCGGCTGCCCCGCAGCCGTGACTTTGACGATGGGTTCTAAGGTTTCGTCTCCCTGTCCTTTCTGATAAAGAGACCTGATCGCTGCCCTAAAAGAGGGGAAAAAAATAGGTTTGCGTAGATTTTTCTCGTTCAATTTTCTTCTCTACCGCATATTTTTTTGCTCACTTTAGCTCGAAGAATTATCAATCATCGTTCTCTCCCCCCTTCTTAAGCTGGCTTAAAGGCTAACTCCTGGGACAAGTCCCTTCAGGACACTTCCTTGCCTAATTCAGCCCGAGGGAAGAGACCGATTATTATAAATCAACCAGGTCATTTGTCCAGCAGATTAGACTAATTGCCGTTATCATCGCCAGCGGCGGATTTCTGGCTGTTATTGCCAACCGCCTCTATCTTCTCCCCACTTTACTTTAAGTTTTGGGCTTTGGTAACTATTATTACTACTGTTTTTTAGGTAAAATATGAACACTATGGAGAAAAAATGGGAACTTCGGCTGACGGCTGGGTTTTGGGCCATGTTAGGCTTTTTCCTTTTTGCCCTCTGGCTGGTTTCGCCCTTTATTAAAATTGACGCCTCAGACTTTGCCCAGGCAGAAAGAAATGTTTACCGACTTTTCTTTGGCCTGTTTATTCTTTTGATCGAGCTGGGCATCTTAGCCTTCGAAACCTTTTCGCCTCAAGGATTAGCTCATAAGGTTTCTAACCTTAAAGCCATAGCTGTTTTTATTTTTGGTCTTCTTCTCTTAGCCTTTATTATCTTTATCGTCGCCCAATCAGCAGTTATCTACCTCAGGACTGGCCTTAGCGAGGTGGAATCAATTTATTAATATTTAGAATTGATATTAATCTTTAATCCTTGATTTTCCATTTCTTAGGAGACATCGAATCACCACGGCCCCCAAGTTAAGGACTGAATTTAACTCGCCAGATGACCAGCCACATGGCCGGCGTCTTTCTCCACCGAAAATATTTGACAATTGCTTTCTACTCCTGTCTTGGTTACTAAGACTTTGAGCCTTTAACTCTTAAAATGCCTGACGAATTTAACTAATTATTATGTTTATCTTCCGTTTCATCGGGCTATATAGGCTGGTTTTCAGGTTAAACCCATGATAGCCCCGGCGTTCCCTGAAGCCTGGGCTTTCCTTATTCTACCTTCCACAAATTAGTCCCAGCTTACCTATTCACCCAATTTCTCCTGATTTTGTTTATTTCTATTTTTTTATATAGCAAGTTATGAATCCGATAATAAATCGGTTACAGCTTACCTCTTTACCCTTTTACCCATTCCTTAGGCATTTACTTAAAAATCAGTCGACAAAATCGGTCACTTTTACCAAATCGGTGACATCTCACCTATTTACCCATTTTTTATGTTTACTTTTTCTCTAATCTATTTTTCTTTTTTTTCTTAATCAAGTTATCAGCCTAATATTTCAGGCTCTTCCGACTTTCTTGTGGGCGAGATTAAGATACACGAAGGCAGCTTTTAGAGTAATCGCCCAGGCGATTTTATCATCCCTGCGGCTAATTTATTGAATATAAATAAGATACGAGAGCGGCCCAAGAAAATTTCTTCTAAAACTCGGCGCCGAAGGGCTCTCTTCAGGTATTCTGACGCCTTTAATTATCCAGGTTCACCCACAAAAAACCCAGAAGAACTTATTTTATTTTATTTATTAGGCTATTCCCAAACCAATTATAGGCGCTTCGGTAAATTTTTATTTCCTCTGGCTATTGCTCGCTGTTCTGACGGGAAAAGGAAGCGCCAGAAGGCTGAGAGGGTCAACGCGGGCTGTGGCGATTCGGGCGCTCCAGTGGAGATGAGCACCGGTCGAAAGGCCGCTGCTACCGACCAACCCAATTATTTCCCCTCGCTTTACCTCTTGACCACGACGAACCAAAAGTCGCGAAAGATGATTATAAGAGGTAAAAAGGCCTAAACCATGGTCAATAACGACCATTTTCCCCGAGAAATAAAAGCTGCTGGCGGCAACCACTCGACCAGAGTTAGCGGCTCGAACTGGCTCTCCCCAAGAAGCAATTATGTCCACGCCGTTATGGAACGAGCTGACTCGTTCATTATAGACGCGCTGGTCACCAAAATAAGCAGAGAGTTTTCCGTGATGCGGCAAAAGGAAAGGACCATCACCCAGCCAGGAGGGACTGACAACCGAGAATATTGCCCGGAGAAGTTCCGCTTCCCTTTCGATTCTTTCCTGAACTTCTGTCGGCGGCTGAACGTATTCCGGAGCCACCTGAATTTTCCTTTTCCGGTATTCTTTGGCTTCCATCTTCACCATCAACTCGCTCGCTTCCCAAGTTTTATCCGGTCTGACAATAGTCAAACGAAAAAGAACGTCTCCCGGTTCAGCCGCGGCGTCGAGACTGATAAAAGCTATGTATTCAGGATTTTCGGCTAAGATTTTTAGGAATTGATAACGGTGCTGGTTAAGACCTATCCAGGCTCCAATTATTTTATTCCCTGGCTCAAGACGAGCCAAAATAAGTTCGCCCGGCTGAAAGCGACGGGCAAAAAGGTGAAGCCTATCGCCCGAGGCGGTGGCCAAAAGACGCTCCTCAAAGCCAACTGGAGATAAGGATGACTTTGTTTCCGCCCTTAGGAACACAGAGTTTAACGGCCAAAACGGCCAAAGGACGAAACTCAAAGCCATTGTGGCCAAACCCATCTTCCAGAAGCCAAATTTATTACCTATCATCTCTTTTTTAGCCACGCCGAGTATGGTAGCGCTTTTTTTATGAAGTAGGAATCACGGCCATCACTTTTACTTTGGGCCAGTACCCGCCTGGAAGAACCGCCCTTCCTCCCTTAGGGCCTTACTGTTCAAGCCACCCCAAACGAGGAGCAAGACCATTCAAGTCCATGGTAAATATAATATTGCTTTTTCCTAAGATGATTGCCCCTGCCTCAAGACTCGGCCGGGCAGAGCCTCGGTTTGGCAGCCAGCCTCAATAACCAGCTCGCCATTAACCACCACGGCCACTATTCCTTCGGGGAAAGTATGGGGAGATACCCAGGTAGCTTTATCTTGAATCCGGTCCGGGTCAAAAAGGACCAGGTCAGCCTTATAATTAGGACCGATTATTCCTCTATCCTTTAAATTCAGCCTGGCGGCAGGCAAAGAAGTAATTTTTCTTATGGCTTCACCTAAGGGGCAAACCTTTTCCTCCCGCACATATTTTCCTAAAAAGCGGGGGAAGGAGCCATAACTACGGGGATGCGGCCTGGTTTGGCCAAGAATCCCGGTTGGCGAATAAGTAGAGCCATCGCAGCCAATACTGGTAAAGGGAAGTGATAGGATGCGCTTGAGGTTATCTTCGCTCATGATAAAAGAAATCATTCCCACCTGCCCTTTCTCCTCTATCAGCAGGTCACGGATAAAGTTAAAAACATCCTTACCTGTTTCTTGGGCTGCGGCGGCTATTGTCTGGCCCTGAAAATGTCGGTTCGACTCCTTAGAGACAGAAGAAATTAAAACTTCCTTCCAAGAACCAAGCTTTTCCTCTTGCTCGGCTAAATACTGTCTCAATTTTGGTTCGAGCGCCGCGTCTTGAAGCCGCTGAAGAAAGGCTTCTGTACCACCCTCCCTGGCCCAAAGGGGAAAATAAATGCTGAGACCAGTAGATGCGGCCACATAAGGATAGCGGTCGACGCCTAAATCGAGCCCATTCTCCTTAGCTTTAGTCAATAACGAAATGGCTTCATCGAGTTTTGACCAATTGCGGCGGTAAGCGGTCTTAAAATGCGAAACCTGCAGCTTGGCTCTGCTCTGGCTCGCAATACTTACCGCTTCTTCCAAGGCTTCAATTAAGCGGTCGCCCTCATCTCGCAAATGAGTGGCGTAAAGTCCGCCATAATTGGCCACGACTTTACACAGCTCGCTAATTTCCCCGCTTTGGGCGAAACTTCCAGGAGTGTATTCAAGGCCAGTAGAAAGACCGAAAGCCCCCGCCTCCAGGCAAGAAGCCAAAAGCTTCTTCATTTTCTGGAGTTCCTGCTCAGAGGGCGGCTTATCCTCCAGACCGATTACCGACCCGCGGAGAGTGCCATGACCGACCAAAGTCGCATAATTGATTGCCATCCCCCTAACTTCCAGCTCGGCCAAAAAACCGTTTAAGTCATTCCAGGTTAAGTCAAGACCGTATAACTGACGAAGACTTGCCCGCTCTTCTTCGAGAACTCTTCCAGCCAAGGGAAAAGGCGAGGAACCGCAGTTTCCAGAGACTAAGGTGGTAATTCCCTGATGGATATGGCTTTCTGCCCGGGGATTAATCAAAAGCTGCACGTCGGTGTGGTCGTGGAGGTCAATGAAACCAGGTGAAAGAACCAACCCCCGACCATCAATCGCTTGGCGGCCGCGACGCGACTCTATTTTGCCTATAGCGGCAATAGTGTCCCCGCGCGTGGCCACATCCATAACCCGGCCCTCCTGGCTAAGACCGTCAAAGACTGTGGCGCCAAAAATAACTAAATCAAAATCACTCTGTTTGCGGCAGCTCGGAAGAATCAGGTTGGCGCCCGAAGCCGCTAAAAGTCCGGAGAGAGATGATTGAAGGAAGGTTCGTCGCTTCATTCTTACCTCCCTAAGAGTAATCTCTTTAGGCCCTCCAGACAAATGTCCGAGGCAAAATTAATCCAACGATAGATTAACCGCAAGCGCCATTCCTCCCCTGATGGGGGATATAAGGACTGAAACCTTTTTTTTATCCTGACGATGGAGATGAACCACCCCGCGAGCGATGAAATAGCCCAGAGCTGAGCCGGCCAAAACATCAGAAGCCCAATGGGCTTCATCATGCACTCGGGCTAAAGCGACCAGAGTAGCCAAAGAATAGGCTAAGATGTCGATAGCTTGGCTTTCGCTTTGACCAGCAATCGCAGTGGCGACGGAAAAGGCGGCGCTCGCATGGCCAGAAGGGAAGGAAGTATAGCGAGAGGAGGTGGAAAAGGGATGGAAGCTCTGGCTTCCCTCCCAGGCATGAGGCCTGGCTCTTCCCGCGATAAACTTCATGGTGGCTACGGACAAAGAGGAAATGGCCAAACTTTCCACGCTGAGGAGAGCCGCTCGCCGCCAGTCAGGCCTTTTCAGCATTTCTCCCAGGCCATAGACGGCACCACAAAAACCTAAGAGCCAGCCTCCATCGCCGGCCTTGGTTATCCAAGGCGACAAATCCTGACTGAAAGCCGACCTTCTTTCCGCTACCCAGTTAAAAATATCGCGGTCCAGAGTAAAAAGAACCGTGCCTGTGCCAAAAACAGCCGCCAGGTTCATAATATCTGGCCCTTGCCAATGTCGAGGCGCGGTTATAAGGGAAATAAAATCTTGGCTAACCTGTCTAAAATAAGCCTTGTTGAGCCTATCCACAGCCAAAATCTTGGCCGGCTTTTCTTGATTATCATTAGTCTGGGAAAAACCAAAAGCCAACGAACGGAAACTAAACGAAAGCAAACAAACCAGCCCGATGGCGAAGGCTCGCGGCTTTAAGAAGGCTCGCTCGGTCCTCTGGTTGAACTCAGTTTTCGGCCGCGATAAGCGATTCTTAACCACTTTTCCCCGCCTCCTGAGCATTTGACCGATAAAATTTCCCTTCTATCTGACGCATAAATTCTTCTAAAACCGCGGTCGTCTTCTTGGTAGCTCCCTCAAGACCTGCGAGGATAACTTTGGCTCTCTCTCCCATCATCTTCATCTCAGTTGTCTCGATGTTAAGAAAAGCTTGCTTCAGGTCCTCCTTAGTTCTTACCTCCAGGGCGGCTTTTTTTTGGAGGAATTCCTGGGCCAGCTGAGCAAAATTTTCCATATGAGGTCCAAAGAGAATGGGCTGACCAAAAAAGGCGGGCTCCAAAAGATTATGACCTCCCCGCGGAACCAGGCTGCCGCCGACAAAGGTCATGTCGGCCAAATTATAGAAGACCGGTAATTCTCCGAGCGTGTCGACAATTAGCACTCGCCATTCAGGAGAGGTCGCTTGCTTATCCTCTGACTTGCGTCGAAGCTCAGACCATCTTTCCCAAGGAAGAAAAAAACTCTCGGCAAGGTGGCTAATTTCTGGCCATCTTTCTGGATGCCGAGGAGCGATGATTAGCTTGAGCTCAGGTTTAGCCTCCTTTAGAGAAGCCAATGCTTCAAGCAGCAGGTCTTCTTCCTTAGGGTGGGTACTGCCAGCGGTAATTATTTTGTCCTGGGGTTTAAGCTTCAATCTTTCTCGCCAGCTTACTCTTTCTTCCTCGCTTAATACTTTGAACTCAACATCACTCTTGATATTTCCCGTATTGATTACTCTGTGGGCCGGAAGCCCAGCATCAATAAACCGTTGTCTATCTCTTTCTGATTGCACCAAAAAAAGGTCGATATTTTTGACGATAGCTAAGAATAGGCGCCGGAATTTTCTAATTCTTTTTAAGGACCTGTCTGACATCCGACCGTTAACGAGAACGACGGGCAGAGAGCTTCTCTTCGCCCAGTGGAGTAAGTTAGGCCAAAACTCCGATTCAGTCAAAACAATCAGCGAAGGCTGGACTTGACGGAAAAAACGCCGCAGACTAAAGGGCAGGTCGAGGGGTATTGGAGCTATCTCGGCTATGGAGGCCATCCTTTGTCGCCCCAAACGGAGCCCGGCCGGAGTCAAGCTGGTAACGATAAATCGCCAGGAAGGATGGCGTTGCCGCAGCTGAAGAACAAGTCGCTGGAGGGAAAGAATTTCGCCCACAGAAACCGCATGCAGCCAGAGACAGGGCCGGTAGTCTGAGGGAGGCGGAAGAGAAAGCCCCAACCTCGGCCTCATTTCCAACCTTTCTCTTCTTAGCCAGCGAAAACGCACCCAGAAAAAAGGGAAATAAAACAAGAGAATCAAAGCATAAAGAAAAGTATAAAGATAAAGCACAATAGGTGACTATACCTTAAAGTTCTATCGCTGGCAACTCGGTTTTCCGGCGAATAATCTCCGGTTGCCGTCTGTTGATCATTCCTTTGCTCCATTTTGTCTGGACTGATGGGAAGGAGACGTCAGGCTGGAGGCCGCGAGCCGTGCCAGCTAACTCATTTTCTAACCGCCGCCGGGGGTGAGAACCGTAATTTTGAACTGATTTGGTTTAGGCGGGAGAATAGCCTCGGTCCGTAAATTTTAGCCTCTATTCCTATTGCCTCGGCCTATCCTTTTTGCTATTTTTATTAGCCTAATAAAATAGCTTATAAGGAGAGACTGATGGCCGAAGCGAATCCGGGTCAAGCTGCTACTGAGGGAAAAAAGAAGAATAAAAAAGTCAACCAGCTTAGTCTGGAAGAAATAGACAAGAAACTTCAGGAGGTTCAGGCCAAGCAGGGAGGTTTAACTTCCCTCTATGCCCGCCATTTACTCCGCCGCAAAGAAATCCTTCTCGCCCAGAAAAAAGGGACAGATTAGGGATAATCTCGGCTTTCAGTAAAAATATTTTACATTTTCCTGTCTTTTTGTTAGGATAAAGACGAGATAAGGAGCTTAAAAAGTGCTAAGTAAAGAAATTAAAGGGCAGATTATCGAGGCCAACCGCCGGAGTCAAACTGATTCCGGGTCGCCCGAGGTCCAGATAGCTCTCTTGACGGAAAAAATTAACCTGCTAACCCAGCATTTAACCACTCACCGCCACGATTTTTCGAGCCGGGTTGGCTTGATGCGATTAGTCGGAAAAAGAAAGAGGTTATTGGCCTATCTTAAAAGAGAGGACCCGGAGCGGTACCAGAACCTTATCCAAAAGCTCAATCTCCGTAAGTAAAATTAAAATCGCTTGGGGGTCCAATGTCCCACATTATAAGTCTTGAAATCGGTGGCCGGCCTATGACCATCGAAATAGGAAAAATAGGCAAACAGGCCGATGGGTCGGCCTTGGTTCGCTACGGCGATACCATCATGTTTTGTGCTGCTACTTCCAAAAAAGAGCTCAAGGAGCCAAAAAATTTCCTGCCGCTAATCGTTGATTACCGAGAAAATACTTATGCCGCGGGAAAAATTCCGGGTGGCTTTTTCAAACGCGAGGGCAAGCCGTCAGAAAGAGAAATCCTGGTCAGCCGGCTGATCGACCGGCCAATCAGGCCGCTTTTTCCAGCTGGTTACTTTTTTGATACCCAAATTGTGGCCCTCCTACTTTCGGCTGATTTAGAGAATGAACCTGATACCTTAGGTATCATCGGTGCCTCGGCCGCCCTCTATTTCTCTGATATTCCCTTCACGACGCCCTTAGGTGCAGTGAAAGTTGGGCTCATTGACGGAAACTTGGTCATTAACCCCACCGGCCCTCAACTTGAGCAAAGTCTCCTCAATTTAACCGTGGCGGGAACTGAAGAGGGCATAGTAATGATTGAAGCGGGCGCGGTAGAAGTAGAAGAGGAAAAAATTTACGAGGCCATCGAATTAGCTCAGGAGCCAATAAAACAGATTATTCGGCAGCAAAAGGAATTGTTTGCTTCTCTGAATATTAAGAAGAGAGATTTCACTCCTTATCAACTGGATCAGGCTAAACTAAAGGAAATAGAAGAAAGGGTTAGTCACCAACTACTCGAAGCCATGCAGGGGAAGACTAAAAAAGAAAGAGAGGTCGCTGTTGAGGCCATCCTTAAATCCTTATTAGAACCAATTCCGGCCGAAAACGACGCGGAAATCGAAACAGTTAAGGAATGTTTTTACGAGCTGCAGAAAAAGTTAGTCCGCCGACTTATCTTGGAGGAGAAAAGACGAATTGATGGCCGAGGCTTTGACGATATCCGGCCCATCAGCATTGAAGTGGGTTTGCTTCCCAGAACCCACGGCTCGGCCCTTTTCACTCGCGGGGAAACGCAATGTTTAGCCACAGTTACCCTCGGCACCTTCGAGGACGTCCAGAAGCTTGACGGCCTTGGCGAGGAAGCCGAAAAAAGATTCATGCTCCACTATAATTTCCCGCCTTTTTCTGTGGGCGAAGTCGCCTTTCTTCGGGCCCCTGGCCGCCGCGAAATTGGCCACGGAGCTTTAGCGGAAAAGGCGATTCTCCCGGCTATCCCTGACGAAGAAACTTTCCCTTATACTATCCGCATCGTCTCGGATATCCTCGAATCCAACGGCTCCTCTTCCATGGCCACTGTCTGCGGTGGGGTCCTTTCGCTAATGGATGCCGGCGTCCCCCTCTCGATGTTCATCGCGGGAATCGCCATCGGCTTGGTTAAGGAAGGAGAGCGTTATGTCCTCCTGACTGATATTGCTGGCTACGAGGATCACTTTGGCGATATGGACTTCAAGGTTGCCGGAACTGAAAAAGGCGTTACGGCTATTCAGTTAGACTTGAAGATAACCGCTATTTCCAACCAAATCCTGAGAGAAGCTTTGGCCAAAGCCAAGGAGGCCCGTTGTCAGGTGCTGGCTAAAATGAAAGAAGCCCTTCCCGCCCCTCGTCCTGAGCTCTCGCCTTACGCGCCGCGCATCATTACTCTCTTTATTAACCCCGAAAAAGTCAGCGAGGTCATCGGGCCGGCGGGAAAGGTCATTAAAAAGATTATTGCCTCCACCAACACCAAAATTGATATTGAAGAAACTGGCAAGATAACTATCGCGGCCCCTGACATGGAAGGAGCGGAAAAGGCCAAACAAATGATCCGGGAAATTACGGTAGAAGCTGAGGTGGGTAAAGTTTACACAGGGAAAATCGTCCGGATTGAAGAATACGGGGCTTTTGTGGAAATTCTGCCGAACATAGTTGGTCTGCTCCATATCTCAGAGGTGGCTCACCAACGCGTCCGCAGCATAAGAGATGTTTTTAAACTCGGTCAAACAGTTACTGTCAAAGTTATCAGCATCGACGAAGACCATAAAATTCGTTTGAGCAAAAAAGCCCTGGAAGCGCCGCCGACAGCCAGCGGCGAGGAGCGGCCTACGGGCCAGAAGAGCTGGCGTCGTCGGGGATTTTATAATCAATCTTTTAAGAATTTCCGAAAATATTAATATAAAAGAGCATGGGCTTTTTTAGCCTCAGAGAAAAGGGATTTACTCTCACCGAATTGTTGGTTACTTGCGCCATTCTGGCAATTTTGGCGGGAGCCATTTTGCCCTTGGCCCAAACCGCGGTGAAAAGAGAGAAGGAAATTGAACTCCGCCGCGCTCTGCGGACAATGAGAGAAGCCATCGACGCTTATAAAAAGTTAGCTGATGAAAAGAAGATAGAGATTAAAGAAGGAACCGACGGTTATCCTCCTGATTTAGAGACCCTGGTGGAGGGAGTGGAACTTAAGAGTGGAGAGGGAAAAGGGAGTATTAAAAGTGGTGAGAAGGTAATCATTCGTTTCCTGCGGCGAATTCCCAAGGACCCGATGACGGATTCTTATGACTGGGGTTTATTGTCTTCCCGAGATAAGCCTGACTCTGACAGGTGGGGGGGAGAGAATGTTTTCGACGTTTATACCAAAAGTCCGGGGAAGGGGCTTGATGGAACGAGATATCGTGACTGGTAAGACGAAGAGCGGTTTTACCCTTATCGAGCTGATCATTGTTTTTACGCTTATTGGCATTTTGCTCGGGCTGGCTCTCCCTCAATATAAATACGCAACTAAGAAAGCCCGCGAAGCTGTGCTTAAAGAAGACCTTTACGTTCTCCGAAAACTCATTGACCAGTATTTTTCTGACAAGGGCAAGTATCCAGCTTCCCTCCAGACCCTGGTGGAGGAGGGTTATTTACGACGTCTCCCTGTGGACCCTTTTACCGGTTCAGATAAAACCTGGGAAGAAATTCAAGAACAACTTTCCCCTGAAGATGCCATGGCCGGGAAATTAGCTGGAGTAATCGACGTTCGCTCTGGCTCTAAGGAACTGGCTATTGACGGCACTCCTTACAATACTTGGTAGCCATGATGAGAAAACCCTCTGGGGTCATGTTTATCATGCTGCTCATCCTAATCGCTACTCTTAACATTGGTCTGATGGTGGCTGTGCCCCTGTGGCAAACCCAGATGCAGCGGGAAAAGGAGGAGGAGCTTATTTTTCGCGGCCAGCAATACGTTGAGGCTATCCGAGTTTATCAACTGAAACATCCTGGTTTGTTCCCGAACTCAATTGAAGTCCTAATAAAGGAAAGATGCTTAAGGCGGGAGTTTAAAGACCCGATGACGGCTGATGGTGAATGGAACCTAATCCTGGCCATAAGCCGCGCCAGCCCTCAAGGGGGTGGAGGCCAGCAGGTTATGGTGGCACCTCCAGAAGCGCTTTCATCAATCGTCAGTCCTCAGATTATAGGCGTTGTCAGCCGGTCCACGAAGAAATCAATAAGAATCTATAACGACCAGGACTCCTACGACCAATGGCTTTTTTATTATGGCCAAGCAGCTGGAAAAAAGCCTCAAATAGTTTACTGGGGACAAGAAAAAAGATAACCAGTGACCTCAATTCTCATCGTCGCCGGCGAAAATTCAGGAGATAAATACGGAGCAGACCTTATTCGCGCCTATCGCCGTCTGGACCCGACAGCTTCATTTTTTGGCGTCGGCGGAAAAGACATGGCCGAAGCTGGGGCGGAAATTATCTTCCCTTTGAACTATTTAAATATCATCGGCGTTACGGAGGCTGTTTTAAGCTGGCGCCGGGTGCTGAAAATGCTGCGGCGGCTGACGCAGGAAACCAGGGACAGACAAGTTCGAGCCGCCGTGCTGATAGATTCTCCCGATTTTAACCTGCGGTTAGCCCCGCGACTCCACCAAGAGGGGGTGCCAGTCCTATACTACATCAGTCCTACCATCTGGGCTTGGAGACAGCGCCGCCTCGAGATAATTCGCCGCAGCGTGACCAAAATGTTGCTCATTTTTCCGTTCGAAAAGGAAATTTACGACTCCCACCAGATACCCGCAGTTTATGTGGGGCATCCGCTTCTGGAAAGAATCAAAGTCAAAATGGAACGCAACGCCTGGCGACAAAAATACAATTTACCTCTTGCCGAACCCTTAATTACCCTTCTTCCCGGCAGTCGGCCCTCTGAAATTCGGTATCATTTACCAATTCTTATTAAATCTATGGATATAATAAGAAATAAGGCTAAGGCCAATTTTCTCCTCTTAAAGGCAGAAACGATTGACACCGACTTTATCCACAAATTTATCCCTAAGGAATCTCCGCTTCAGGTCTTGGACCAAGATAAATACGAAGCAATGGCGGCTTCCGACCTCAGCCTTGCCGCTTGCGGCACGGCCAACATGGAGGCTTGCCTACTGGGCACTCCCTTGATTGCCTTTTATAAGCTTTCCCCCCTCGTCTTCTATTTAGGCCGAAACTTGGTTAAAATTAAACACTATAGTATCGTCAATATCTTGGCCGGGAAGCAGGTTATCCCTGAGCTCATTCAGTCGCGCCTGACGCCGGCCAATATAGCCAAAGAAGCCCTGATGCTTCTCGCTTCCCCGGAAAAAACAGCGGCCATGAAAAAGGAATTTAACCGCCTTCGCCAGCTTCTGGGAGAAGAACGAGCTCCCCTCAAGGCTGCGCTCGAGCTTTATAACCTGGTCAATCCTCCCCCAGGTGGCTAACAAAAAGAGGCCGAAATTAGCCCGCAAAATCAGGGTGAAAAGAGTAATCAATCACGATAGTTATAAGAGAAACAATTTTTTGCCGCCGGCCTTCCAACCCAAGAGTCAACAAGAAAAGCCACTAAAGGTCGGCCCCATCGTTTGGTTCAAAGAACTTCCAGCACCTTAAGAGCCGTCTCGTACTTTCCTAAGGGAGGCGAAACCTGAATTCCTTGAACCATATCCTTAACGCGAAGAATAGTCTCTTGAGCTATAGCTATCCCCTCCTCCCTGGCTCTTTCTGGACTGACTTCTTGAGCTCGGCGCATTCGCTCCATGATTTCGTCTGGTACCCTGGCGCCAGGAACTTCATTATGCATGAACTCAGCGTTGCGCAAGCTGGCCAGGGGCCAAACTCCAGCTAAAATAGGCACTCGATAACCCTCAATCCGGGAGAGGAAATCTTCTAAAAGCTGGATATCAAAAACCGGCTGGGTAATCGCAAATTCCGCCCCGGCTTCCACCTTCCAGCGGAAACGGGAAATTTCATAATCAAGGTTAATAGCTCCAGGGTTAGCTCCAACCCCTATTAGGAAACCAGTCGGCTCAGGAAGGCGGCGCTGACCAACATCCAAGCCCTGGTTTAAAAATTTAACCACGTTGGTCAGTCCAATGGAATCAACGTCAAACACCGCTGTGGCATCGGGGTAATCACCAAGTTTAGGGGGGTCGCCGGTGATCAAAAGAAGGTTGCGGATACCATGGGCATAAACCCCCAAAAGGTCGGATTGAATACCTAAGAGGTTGCGGTCGCGGCAAGTGTAATGAAGGATAACTTCAATTCCCGCTTGAGCCTGAAGCAAAAAAGCCAAGGCTATTGAGCTCATCCGGCAGCTCGCCCGGGGGCCATCAGGAATATTGACACAATCTACACCTTTTTCTTTTAACTGCCGCGAAACTTCAACCGCCGCGCTGGCATTCCATCCTCGCGGTGGAACGACTTCCACACTGACCACAAACTGGCCCTGGCTGAGCTTCTTCCCCAAGGCTGACTTCTCACTCATGGGCTTAGTTTTTTGAACTGCGGGCAGCTCCACCTCCTCGCTAATTATAACTACGGACCGCTTAGTTGGCTGAAGGGCCTTAATCGCGTTGCGAATGGCTCGAATATGGGCGGGCGTTGTTCCACAACAACCACCCACTAAGCGCACGCCGTTAAGAATAAAGCGCCGCGCATATTCAGCCAGGTACTCCGGCGAACAAAGATAAATATTTCTTCCCTCAACATTCCGGGGAATACCGGCATTGGGCATAGCAGAAAGGGGATTAGTTGTTACCTTGGCCATCCTTTCTATGCATTCCAGCATTGCCGCTGGACCAACACTACAATTTACGCCGATGACGTGGGCTCCCCATTCCTCCAATTTCCGGGTAAAAACTTCTGGCGTTGTCCCATAAAGGCTCGTGCCGTCTTCCTCGATTGTCATTTGAGCGACCACGAGATAATCAGGGGCCTCGCTCTGAACGGCCTTGATTGCTTGATGAATTTCGTTAATATCAGAAAAGGTCTCTAAGATAAAAAGGTCAACCCCGCCCGCTAATAATCCCCTCACCTGTTCTCGAAAGGCCTCCTCCGCTTCTTCCACTGAAGTCGGCCCCCACGGCTCAATTTTTACTCCTAAGGGACCAATTGACCCCGCCACCCAAACGCCTTTTTTGGCTTCCTCTTTAGCAATGAGCGCTCCGCCGCGGTTAATTTCGCTAACTTTATCTTCCAGGCCATGCTTTTTTAATTTAAACCGATTGGCTCCAAAAGTGTTGGTTTCAATTATTTCCGCGCCCGCCTGGATATATTCTCGATGGATGGATTTGACCAAGTCGGGATTATTCAGGTTGACTTCGTCAAAACATAGGTTGAGATAAACGCCTTTGTTATAGAGCATAGTCCCCATAGCGCCATCAGCCAGCACTATCCTTTCTTGTAAGAGCTGGAGCCAGGCCTTGTAGTTCATGGAAGCGACCTCGTTAAAAACAGGTCATTTATTTTTTGCAACCGAAGCAAAAGCTGTTTTGCCCCATTCTTTGGTTATGCTCAGGAAGAATTCTAATCTATCGCCTAACCTTAGATGATGCTTTTTGACTGAGCCGCTTACCAACTCCAAAACAAAGCGCGCTGGCCGGGAGGGCTCGTAAGAAGGACAGGGTTCATTCGCACAGGGAGGCACGTTTTCTTCCACGTGGACAATTCTGTGCTCTGAATCCAGCCATAAGAGGTCTAAGGAAAAGCGCATATTTTTCATCCAGAAGGCATAAATGTCCTCAGTCTCGAAGATAAAAAGCATTCCCTGGTCTTCTTTCATTTGCTCCCGGAACATAAGCCCTCTTTGTCTCTGTTCTTCAGTAACCGCCAGTTCGGCGGTGACCTGAAATCCATCGGGCAAAGTGACCCTAATAAATTTACTCTGAGCAACTAAAGGAACCAAAAGGGAGCAAGCACTCATTATTAAAGCTAAGAAGATACAGTGTTTGGCGGTCAAATAAAACCGGACCCTATCAGTCCTCTTTGGCCAGCGAGTTTTCATTAACGATTTTCTCCGCATTTCTCTTCTCCTTTAATGGACAGTAACTAAGGGAACAAAACGAACGGGGAGAAGTTTTTTCTTTTTTACCCCTTCCTTCTCTCGCGTCAATAAATAAAGCTCCTGAAAAGTTGAGCCGACAGGAATAACCATTCTCCCCCCCAGCTTTAATTGCGCCTCAAGTTGACGCGGCAAAGAGGCAGGCGCTGCCGTTACTATTATAGCGTCATATGGAGCATGTTCTTCCCAGCCAAAGGTGCCATCACCAATTTTGAAATAAATATTGCGATAACCGAGCTGAGCCAATAGCTCCTGAGCTCTTAAAGAAAGCGAAGCAATTATCTCCACAGTATATATCTCTTTGGCTATCGAGGCTAAGATAGCCGTCTGATAACCGGAGCCAGTGCCAATTTCGAGGACTTTATCTTCTTCTTTAAGATTAAGCATTTCAGTCATATACGCCACGATGTAAGGCTGGGAAATTGTTTGGCCTTCGCCAATCGGGACAGGTTCATCGTTATAGGCATAATCGATGACCTCGGACGGAACAAAAAGATGCCGCGGAATCTGGCGCATGGCGGCAATTACTCTTTCGTCCTTGACCCCTCGACTTATAATCTGGGTTTCAACCATTCTTTCCCGGTGCTCAACCCACGGATCCTCCATCGCTTACCCCTAATCTAATAATATACGTATAGAATAAATCAATTTTGGCGTTCAGGCAAAGGAAAAAATAAAAGGGTAAGCCGCCCAACCTCAGGCAGGAAAACAGCGTGGCTAAGAACTACCCCGCGTACCGGCATGCCTGGAAACCAGTCTCGGCGGCCGGCGACTTGAAAGACAGCTTGGAAATCTCGCCTTCCCGCTGCTGCTTCGGGGCAATGCCTGGGCCAACCCCAAGGCGAACTGAGAAGGGCGATATTCCCGAAAAATTGGCTCTTCACCTTAATAAGCGCGGGCAAAATATACATAGTGCGGGGCTTCCTTCTGGCAATAAAGGCAGCGGCCGACCCCTTCCCTGACTTTTTCTATAGGAATTACCCGAATGGTCGCGGCTGTTTCTTCCTTTATCGCTTCTTCGCAGGCCTCTTCGCCGCACCACCAAGCACGGAGAAAACCGCGGCGTTCTTCAATAATTCTCTTAAATTCGGCATAATCGGTGACATCGAAAGTATTAGCTTGCTGAAAGCTGCGGGCCAGGGCGAAGAGATTTTGCTGGACCTGTTCCAACAATTCCGGGATGACCCTTTTAACATTATCCAGAGGCCGAACCAGTTTCTCCCCGGTATCCCGCCGAACCAGAACGACCTGACCAGCCTTCACCTCTCTGGGACCAATTTCTAAACGCAGGGGCACCCCTTTCATTTCATATTCAGCAAATTTCCAGCCAGGGGTATATTCTTCTCGGCTATCGAGTTTAACTCTGAGGCCGACGGCCACCAACTCTTTTTCGATGGTCGCGGCCACGGGCAGCACTGTTTCCTTCCAGTTACCAACGGAAATGGGCACGATAATAATTTGAATAGGCGCGATGTGAGGTGGTAACTTGAGACCAGAATCGTCGCCGTGGCACATGATCACTGCGCCGATGAGACGGGTGGAAACCCCCCAAGAGGTTTGCCAGACATACTGCAAGTTTTGGTTTCGGTCCTCGAACCTAATATTAAACACTTGGGAAAAGTGTTGCCCTAAATGGTGAGACGTACCCATCTGGAGAGCTCGGCCGTCAGACATCAGGGCTTCGATGGCATAGGTTTCCAAAGCTCCGGCAAATTTTTCCTTCGACGTCTTCTTTCCGGCAATGACTGGAATAGCCAGCTCGGTCTCGACGAATTCGCGATAGAGGTGGAGGATGAGAATAGTTTCTTCCCTAGCTTCAGCTTCGGTTTCATGGGCGGTATGGCCTTCCTGCCATAAAAATTCAGTTGTCCGGAGAAAGGGACGGGTGACCTTCTCCCAGCGCACAACGTTGGCCCATTGATTGATTAAAACGGGCAAATCACGCCAAGACTGAATCCATTTGGCGTACATGGCGCCAATAATGGCCTCTGAGGTCGGCCTGACAGCCAATCTTTCCTCTAACTCTTCCTGGCCACCGTGAGTTACCCAGGCCACTTCTGGCGCAAACCCCTTAAGATGCTCCATTTCTTTGCGGAGAAAACTCTCCGGGATAAATAGGGGGAAATAGGCGTTGACGTGACCAGCCGCTTTGATTCGCTTATCCAGAAGTCGTTGCATGTTCTCCCAGACAGCATACCCATAGGGGCGGATGACCATCATCCCTTTCATCGGCGCATAATCGGCCATCTCCGTTCGCCGGATAACGTCAACATACCAGCGAGAAAAATCTTCGCTCTTCGGCGTAATTTGGGTTACCTGTCGTTCTTCTTTTTTCACGGCCATTTCCTTTCACCTTGAAGGCGTTGTCATTCTAACGGGAGCCCGCCAATTTTGTCAAGAAACCTAACTTCTAAATTATTGGTTATAATATGCAAATTTATTTATATAAAGGGCAAAAAAGGACTAATTGGCGAGGGTGAAAGAGTCGCAGATAAGGCCTCCGTCAATTTCACCCCTGATTTCATCCAGAGGGGTGATTGACCTGACTTTTAGCCGCAAGCATGATGATTAAGAAAGAAATAATAAAGGACGCAGACTATGGGATTTAACAATGAAATAAACGAGGCTCCAAGGGTTCTGAACGGGGACAAAATCTTCAATCTTCCCCTCCCGACTCTGGTCGAAGGGGAAACGCCCGCGGGAGAAGCTTTTCAGGAAAAAACAGTCCTCAATTTCATCAGCCACCAAGGAGCGGTTTTTTATCTCAAGAACCCAGTGATTGTCGGCACCCGTCTTCGCTTAGCAATAGACTTGCCGCGGGCTCTTTCCGAGGATAGAAATTTAAAACTTATTATTCGGGGTAACGTCGTTTTAGTCGAGAAAACCGCCGGTCGTAAGGTTCGTCAACGAATTACGATGAAGTTCGAAAACAAATATTTTATTCGAGAAAATGTCTAATTAAGGTGAGAATCTCACCCCTCTTCTCCGTCTCTATTCGTTGAAAAGGCCTGAAAAGGGCTTTTTCTCCATCCAAGGCGCGACTGGATGAGGGTGGAGGAGAGTTTTCTCTCCTCCCCCTCTTCCGGTTTGAAGTCAAGCCCGGAACCTAATTGCCCATAATTCTTTGTTCGCAACGGAAATTCCGGGTTTGGTGTGGGTAAACCTGGAGAATTAAAGGCGCCAGAAGGATCACGGAGAGCCTTTTGATAAGGAGCTTTAGCCGAGTTCTAAAAGCAAATTGCCTATGTCGCTCTCATATTTTATTGGTCTTCTTTTAATTAGCCTCAGGCTCATCCCTGAAAATAGCGGTGGATTTAGCGCTTTTATCATGAGTATTTAGTCATTTTTTCGCTTATATGAGCGGCTGTATCAGGGTAAAGGAAGGGGTTTATAAAACCCTTCTTTAGTCCCCTTTTAAAGGTTAGAATGAGAATAAATCATCCTTTAATTTTGAAAGGATGATTTTGACTCGCTTAAAATTTTATGTCTTATTGATTTTAAAAGAAATACAACTGTTATGAGCCCAATAAATCACCACAATTTTTACGGAAGAGCCTTAGCCTCATGGACAATAAACCCGCGTGAGGCTTTTTGGCTAAAAGATGCATCCAAATATCCTGTTTTTACCCACAGGAAAGTCGGAAGAACCTTAGAAACAAAATCTCGCTGGCTCTTATCCAATTCAATTGATGCCGATAGGATTTGCGAAAAAGAAGGGAAATGGCTAATTTCTTCTTTTTGTTATGCTCAGCCTTTATCAAACCACAGAAAATGTTCTCTCTTGTGCCTAACTTGACAAGCCTTTTTTATATCCATAAAATCAAATCACCTTGGAAAAAAATCTAAATTTGGCCGCGAAGGGAGAGGAGAGCTAATGCCGCGAAAACCTGTTTCCTTCGAGGAGTCGGCAAAAATAAAACTACTTATTTTTTGCCCTTCCGAGCTTGTTCTGGCCGGGATTCTAAGAGCCTTAGAGCCGGCGGAAGATATCGAGGTGGCTCATATTGAAAAGGGGACAGTGGAAAGCCTGATGGAGGCGGTGAGAAAACTTAAGCCCCACGTTCTGCTTCTGGCCAACACCGAGTTATTTCCCAACTTGAGAGAAATATGCAAAGCAGTAAGAGAAATTACCATGAACCAGGGCCAGGGCCATTTGCTCCTCTTAGGCAGCATCCCGTCCCATGAAGAAATTGTCAGTCTGATGAATGCGGGCGCCCGCGGTTATTTCGACCTGAATAACCCTTCTCGCGAACTGATTGAAGCAGTGCGTGTTGTCTATAGGGGCGAAATCTGGCTGCCCCGAGATAAAATGAGCTCTATTATGGACCGCATTATCTCCGTTGTTGGCCGCGATTTTAAGGAAAAAACCCTTGACCAATTAACCCCGATGGAGTTTCAAGTCTTGAAACTCATCGGCCAGGGCCGGTCCAACGATGAAATTGCTAAAATTCTTTTCATTAGCAAGAATACTGTCCGCTCCCATATCAAAAGCATTTATGCCAAATTAAACACCCATAGCCGCCTGCAGCTTGCCCTCTATGCTATCAATTCAGCTCTTTTTTGAGCGGACTGAGGTTTGGCGGGGAGAAAGCCGATGAAAAATAGCCAGGCTAAGACAAAAAAGAAGGTATCTAAGGGGAAAAAAGAAGGCCTGAAAAAGGCAGCTGCCAAAAGAACAGCTACTTTGCCCGTGGTAGTTAGTAACCGACGACGCGAATGGCGCTTCGACCTACCATTAAAAGCCGTGGTTGAAGGGAAACTGCCTCAAGGGGAGGGTTTCCGCGAAGCCACCACGCTCGAGAACATCAGTTCTGGAGGAGCTTATTTTGGGTTGAATTCAGGAGTCGTGGTCGGGGCGAAGCTGAACCTGATGATTAATTTACCAGAGAAATTGACCGAGGGCCGGAAGATGTGTCTGGTAATCAATGGCACCGCAGTCCGGTTAGAAAAGCCAGAAAAAAGAGGGAAAAAACAGGGGGTGGCGGTTCGCTTTAGCCGTAATTTCCGGTTTATAGCCGTTGACCAGGCCGAATCCAAACAATAGCCTTCCTCGTTCTACCTTTCTCTCGAACCTAATGCCTATTTTAAAAGTAGCTCTGACAGGAGGAATTGCCTGCGGGAAATCAATTGTCGCCGCCTATTTTAAAAAGAAAGGATGCTGGCTGCATCGGGCTGACCAGGTAGCTCACCGTTTGATTGAGCCTCATAAACCTGCCTGGAAGGCAATCGTCGAGCATTTTGGCCCTAAGATTCTCAATGCTGACGGGACAATTAACCGCCAAAAACTGGGAAGGATTGTTTTTTCCGACCCCAAGGAAAGGGAATTTCTCAACCAAATTCTTCATCCCTTGGTTTTAAAAAAGAAAGAAGAGGCATGCCGACGGTTAGAACGGGCAGGCAAAAGCGGAATTTTCGTGGCTGAAGCCGCCCTCACCATCGAAGCCGGCTTTGCCCCTTATTTCGATAAAATCGTGGTGGTCTTTTGTCCTGAAGAACTCCAGATAGAGCGGCTCATGGCCAGAAATAACCTCACCCGAGAAGAAGCCCTCAAAAGACTTGAGTCCCAGATGCCCGTTAGGAAAAAGCTCGAATATGCGGATTATGTGATCGATACCTCCGGGACGATGGAGGCCACGCTGGCCCAGGCCGAAAAGGTTTATCAAAGTCTCCAGCAGGATTTGGAAGCTAAGAAAGCTCAAGAATCAGCACTTTAAACAAGCCGCCAAAAGAGGAATCATAAGTTCATGATGGCCCACAAAGTAATATCCTTTTCCCTTTTTGCCAACTACCCGCTTTACCACGTTTTGCTCAGGCCGATAATGGCGAATAAAATCAAAAACCGCGGTGGTAAAAGACTCCAGCGGCTGGCCGGAGTGGCGAACGAAACTCACGGCTTTCAAAAAAACCTCGGGCAAGATGACCGCTGAACCAACATTAAGGTAAACACCCCCACCCTCGAGTTGGGCCACCTGGGAACAAAAAACGCGAAAATCATGAAGGGAAGTTTGGCCGATGGCCTCGCCTCGAGCCTGAGGATGCATGTGAATAACGTCAGTTCCAATAGCCACATGCACTGTGGCCGGCAAATGCAGCCGATAAGCTGCAGCCAGAAGGCTGAATTTTTTGTAAGGAAAAGCCGCTTGAAAAATCATGGCTCCTACTGCCTCACCTAATCCTCGCTGTTCCTTAGCCCCGCAAATGATGGCGCGATTAAGAAATTCGGCCGTCTCTCGGGCCATGCCAAAAGCACCTGTCTTGAGCTGGCGAGCGACATCTTCGGAGGTCTGGCCGCAATAGGCGATTTCGAAATCATGGATGATGCCGGCGCCGTTAAAGGCTAAAGCGGTTATAAGCCCCCTTTCCATTAAGTCAATGATTATTGAATTTAGCCCCACTTTGATTACATGAGCTCCCATGGCCATGATGATTGGTTTCCTCTTAAGCGCCGCTCTTTTGATGGCTTCGACCAGTTCTTTAAAATCTCGGGCGGCTAAAATATCGGGCCAGCTGGCCAGGAAATCAGCAAAGGACGGGGGTGGCGTAAAGGGTGAGCCAAAATCTTTAACCTGAACTTGGCTCGGCCTTTCCTTCAGGCTAATAGGCTTTGGGGAGTGGGCAGGCGGCTTTTTATTTGGGGACATCAACTTCGGGAATCACTATTTTGGAGTTTTTAAGCTAACGGCTTTCAAATCCCGGCCACAACAAAATTTGATCCTCTTGCCTTCGGCAATCAAGACTCGACGCTGGCGGCGAATATCCCGACCGATACCGGTTTTTTTATTCAAGACTCGGAAGCTGCCAAAGCCTCTTATTTCTACTTCGCCCTCAGTTACCAGGCCTTTTTTTATATATTTAATTATGGCTTCAACCAAAGAAACGGCCTTGGACCGGCTAAGAGCAGTATTTTTCTCCACGGCCACAACCAGGTCATTCTTGATCATCCTCTTTCCTCCGGGCTTGAGGAATTATCGATATGATTAATGAATTATAAGGAATCTGTCAAGTAAAATAAAAGGGGCAAGGGAACGAACTTTTCTCCGTTGACTTAAGTTGGTTAGCATCATATAATGGCGGTAGATGACCAAAAACCTTCTCCTGATTACTATTTTCATTTTCTGCTTTATTTTTCTGCCACCCGTTGAGGCAGCTATCTTGAGCATAAATGTTGATGCTCCTATTCATCCGATAACCTCAGAATATATCCGTCAAGCAATTGATAGGGCAGAAAAAGAAGGTGCCCCGCTGCTCATTATCCATCTTAATACGCCGGGTGGCTTAGATAGCTCGATGCGGGAGATTATCTCTCGTGTTCTGAGTTCCAAAGTTCCGGTAGCCGTCTATGTCAGTCCAAGTGGCGCTCGGGCGGCCTCCGCTGGCTTCTTCATCGGCATCGCTTGCGACCTTTTTGTTATGGCTCCAGGAACCAACACCGGAGCGGCGCATCCCGTAGGAATATCTATAACTGGACAACAAATGGATAAAACTATGGAAGAGAAAGTTGTCCAAGATTCTGTTTCTTACATCAAAACTCTGGCCGAAAAAAGAGGCCGAAACACTCAAGCCGCCGAAGACGCGGTCCGCCGCAGTGTCTCTTACACGGAAAAGGAAGCCTTAGAAAAAGGTTTGATTGATTTCATCGCCACAGACACGCAAGCCATCCTGGATTATTTTCATGAACGCAAGATTCATCGGTTCAGCGGCGAGGAAATGGTTCTTAAATTAAAGAATGAACCCATAGTTAATATACCCATGTCCCGGCGTCAGAAGTTCTTGATTACCATCTCCAACCCCAACCTGGCCTATCTGCTATTGATGATCGGATTACTTGGCCTCTATTTTGAATTTTCGAACCCGGGGGCCATTCTCCCTGGCGTTTTAGGCGGAATTTCCCTTCTTTTGGCCATTTTCGCCTTCCAAATCCTGCCCATCAATTATGTTGGCCTGCTCTTAATTTTACTGGCCATCGCTCTATTGGTCCTCGAGGTGAAGGTGCATAGCTACGGAGTATTAACGGTGGGAGGAATCATAGCCATGATTATAGGTTCTATGATGCTTATCAACTCGCCTTTGCCCGAGCTTCGGCCCAGCCTGCAACTCATCATCCCTGTAGCCATCAGTCTTTCCTTGATCTTTCTTTTTCTGGTCTTTCTGGTGGTCAAGGCTCACCTGCGACGGGCGGCTACCGGCAAAGAAGGTTTAATTGGTGAAATTGGCGAAACGCAAACCGACCTTAACCCTTTCGGTAAAGTCTTCGTCCACGGAGAAATCTGGAACGCCGAAGCCTCTGAGCCAATTCCGAAGGGAACTAAGGTGGAGGTAGTCGAGGTTTTAGACGGGTTAAAAATAAGAGTTAAAAGGACCGGATAAGGGCCAAGAGATGAAGATTTTTAATCGATAAAAGGAGGCAAGAAAATGGTTACTTTTCCCACGATTATCGGCGCGTTGATTATCCTTTACATTCTTAACTCGATTAAAATCCTCCGGGAGTATGAGCGCGGAGTAATTTTCCGTTTAGGTCGAGCTCTCCCCCGGCCCAAAGGGCCGGGAATTATCCTGGTGTTTTCGCCCATTGACCGTATGGTTCGGGTCAGCCTCAGGTTGGTAACCTTAGACATACCGCCCCAGGATGTCATTACCAGGGACAATGTCTCAGTTAAAGTTAACGCCGTTGTTTATTTTCGGGTGATGGACCCCAACAAGGCCATAATAGAGGTTCAAGACTATCTTTACGCTACCTCCCAGTTATCCCAAACTACCCTCCGGAGCGTTCTCGGCGAGGTTGAGCTCGACGAACTTTTGGCTGAGCGAGAGAAGCTAAACGCTAAGCTGCAGGAGATTCTCGACCGCCAAACCGACCCCTGGGGGATAAAGGTCCAGCTGGTGGAAATCAAGCACGTTGATTTACCGGAAACAATGGTTCGAGCCATTGCCCGGCAAGCTGAAGCGGAAAGAGAAAGAAGGGCGAAGGTTATTCACGCTGACGGTGAATTCCAGGCGGCTGAAAAACTCACCGAAGCTGCTGCCATCCTATCTCAGAACCCGACCTCTCTCCAGTTGCGTTTTCTGGGCACCTTGACTGAAATTGCCAGCGAGAAAAATTCCACGATTATCTTCCCGCTACCTATTGAACTGTTAAAGGCTTTTGCCTGGAAAGACGAAAAACCCAAGAATTAAGCTTTGAAGATGAAGGTCAAGAACTTCCGAGAAATCCAGGTTTCCAGCTCCCAATTGGCCCTGATTTTTTTACTTCTTTTGGCTGTAGCTATTGTGATTTTTTTGCTCGGTGTCTCGGTTGGCAAGAAACAGGTCTTAGGCCAAGCTGAGGCTCAAGTCAGTCAGGTCGAGGCCAGTCCCGCCTCTGCTTCGCCCGCCATAGTGTCCCCAGAATCTCTGAGCGCGGCCAAGACAGAGACAAAGGTAGAACCTGAAAAACCCCTTATAAAAGAAGAAGTGACCAAAAAAGAACCAGAAGAAACTAAATCTTCCTCTATTCTCGGCGAAAAGACCTCCTCGACTGAAGCCAAGACTTTAGCTAAACCCCTTGGGAAACAAGCCCCAACGCCTCAACTTCAAGCTTCAACTTCCCTTCGTTATTTTGTTCAGGTAGGCGCTTTTGCTCATAAAGAAGGCGCTTCTTCCTTGATCAAAGAACTAAAAAAAATTGGCTATCAACCAGTTATTATTGAGCCTTTGCCAACAGATAAGAAGGCGCTTTACCGGGTAAGAATCGGCCCCTTCCCTTCTTTGGAAGCCGCTGTCCAGGCTCGCGACCGGGTCCGGGCTTCCATCCCGGCCGCGGCCAAGGCCTTTTTGGTTAGAGATTGAGTTGACTGTTGGTAGGATTAGGCGCGGCTGGCTCTTGGGAGCCATTTTAACCGGCCTGTCAGCCGGTTTGGCCTTCCCCAAATTCAACCTCAGCTTTCTCATCTGGGTATCATTAATACCCTTATTATTCATCATCCGCCAGCGCAAACCAAAGCAGTCTTTCTTAGCTGGGTGGTTAGCTGGACTTTTTTTTTACGGCCTGTTGCTCTATTGGATTCCCTACGTCCCAGCTCATTATGGTAATCTCCCCTTTTCTTTGAGCCTATTAATATATCTAATCTTAATTGGTTTCCTGGCCCTTTTCTGGGGTCTTTTTGCCTGGTTTCAAGCCCGACTAACTAAATCTTTTCCTGGCCGGGCTTTCCTTCTCGCTCCCTTTCTCTGGGTGTCTTTTGAATACATACTTACTCATATTCTCACCGGATTTCCCTGGGGTCTCCTCGGTTATGCCCAGGCCCAAAACCTGCCCTTGATTCAGGTGGCCAGTTTGACTGGAGTTTACGGGGTCTCCTTCTTGATTGTTTTAACTTCAGCCTCTTTCGTTCATTCTATTATCGAGAAAAAACGCCTGCCCTTCTTTCTTGTCCTGGCCTTTGTCCTCGTTGTCCACCTTTGGGGGTTTACCCGTATAAGGCCGCTTTCAATTAAGTCGCCGGCGCTTAAAGCGGCGGTTATCCAGGGAAATGTTTCTTCGGATATATATTGGGATTTCGTTTCTGAAGAGGAAGTGGAAAGGCTGTTTGAGCGCCATCTCCGTTTGAGCCGCCAGGCATCGGAACAGGGCGCTAAGCTCATTATCTGGCCTGAATTTTCTGTCCCGCTCTGTTTTAGCTGTCCTGAAGTCCGTTATAAGGAATTCAAACAGCGACTCGAATCATTTGTCCAGGAAACAGGCGCTACTCTCCTCCTTGGGACTAACGAAAGGACTGAAGGCGCTGGTGAGCCTGAATTTTATAACACCGCTCTTTGTCTTGGTCCGGACCTGTCCGTTTCCAAATATTATAAGATGCACCTCGTGCCCTTCGGTGAATACACCCCTTACAAAGCGGTCTTTTCTTTTATCCAAAAAGTGACCCATGCTATCGGCGAGGTAACACCAGGCAAGGAACATCGGTTGCACCGTTTCCAAGGTTTCGCTTTTGGCTCGCCTATCTGCTATGAGATTATCTTTCCTGATTTGGTTCGCCGGTTTGTGCAAAAGGGAGCAACTTTCCTCACCACTATAACCAACGATGGCTGGTATGGCACTTCCTCCGCCCCCTACCAGCATTTTCAGATAGCCCTTTTCCGGGCCGTTGAAAACCGTCGTTATCTTCTTCGGGCGGCAACAACCGGCATAAGCGGTATCATCGACCCCTATGGCCGGGCGGTTGCCCGCTCCTCTTTGATGACCACTGATGTTCTGAGCTCGCTTATCGTGCCCGAGACTAAAAAAACCCTTTACGCCCGTTGGGGCGACCTCTGGTGCTGGCTGAGCTTGACTTTAAGCCTCGGCTCCGTTATTTTTAGCTTATTTAAGAGGCGAAATGAACCAAAAATTAAGTGAAAAGAGCCACTTACCTGACCTTTTAGCTCGACTCAAGGAAGACTTGGCCAAATTTGAAGAGCTTCGAGGTTTTCTTTGACCCAGAGAGCAAAGAAAAAGCCATCGCCTCTATAGATAACGAACTTAGCCAGCCGGAAACTTGGAAAAATCCCAAAAAACACCAATCTCTGCAGCAGACCAAAAGAAGGCTGGAAAAAGATTTACAGACTTTTTATCAGCTCCGGGAGAAAAAGGAAGAACTTGAGGTTTTAGCTGAGCTGGCGGAAGAGGGGGATAAGGTCGAAAGCGAGTTAGAATCAGCCCTAACTGCCTTTGAAAAAGCCGCCGAAGAGGCTGAGCTCAGAGCTCTATTCTTCGAACCTGATGACCTGCGCAACGCCCTGCTGACAATTCATCCTGGCGCCGGCGGAACTGAATCCCAAGACTGGGCACAGATGCTTCTAAGAATGTATCTTCGTTATGCTGAAAAGAAGGGTTATAAGGCCGAGATTCTCGACCTTCTCTCCGGGGAAGAGGCGGGAATAAAAAGCGCGACTGTCCGGATTGAAGGCGATTATGCCTTTGGCCGCCTCAGTCAAGAATCAGGGGTCCACCGCCTGGTTCGTATTTCTCCTTTTGACGCCAATAAAAGACGGCATACCTCCTTTGCCGCGGTTTTCGTTTATCCTGAAGTCGAAGAAGACATGGCCATCGAAATTAACCCTGAAGACCTGAGGATAGAAACCTTTCGGGCTTCTGGCCATGGGGGGCAACACGTCAATGTCACGGACTCGGCAGTCCGGATTACTCACCTGCCGACAGGAATCGTTGTGCAATGCCAAAATGAAAGGTCCCAACACAAGAATAAAGCGACTGCCATGAAAATTCTCAAAGCTCGGCTTTACGAGTACGAAAAGAAAAAACAATTAGAAAAATGGGAAAAAATAGAAGAGAGCAAAACTGAGATAGCTTGGGGAAATCAAATTCGTTCTTATGTGCTTCATCCCTATCGCTTAGTCAAAGATTTGCGAACCAAGTTAGAAACTGGTGAGGTCGACCGAGTCCTCGATGGCGACTTAGACGATTTCATCAAGGCCGGACTGGTCTGGCGAAAAAAGAGTGCGTCGAGTCCCCTAAACGACGAAAAGAATTAGTCCTTAGCGGCGGCTTTTTCAGCTTGCTTAATTTCGTCCCAAATACTATCCATCACTTCTAAACTAACCTGGCCTGGTTCTAAACCCCGCCTCTTCAGTTCTTCTAAAAGTTGGTTAAAGCGGGTGCGAAATTTTTCATTAGCTTGCCTCAAGGATAATTCTGGATTAATCCCCCTGAGACGGCAAACGTTGACCAAAGAAAAAAACAAATCGCCTGCTTCTCTCATTAGGGCTGTTTCCTGTCCCGAAGGCAGGACGGCCTTGAATTCTTTCAGTTCTTCCTCTGTCTTCTGCCAGGCCTCTTCGGCCGTGGGCCAGTCAAAACCAAACTGAGCTGCTCGCCGCCCCAGAAGGAAAGCTTGCCACAAGGCAGGTGTTTCCGGCGAGATACCCTGCAAAGGGTCTTTAATATTTTTCTCCTTAGCTTTCCTCTTCTGCCATTCCTCTATTACCTTTTTTGAACTCGTCACCCGTTTGGTCCCAAAAACATGAGGATGGCGGTCGACCATTTTCTGATTAATTCGCTGAATAACCGCCTCCAGAGAAAAAGCCCCTTTTTCTTGGTAAATCTGGGCTAAGAAAACAACTTCCATCAAAACATCACCTAATTCTTCAGCTACCGCCGCCGCCTCGCCTTTGACCACAGCTTCCGCCAGCTCATAGACTTCTTCCAGAAAAAAATTCATGATGGTTTTTTCGTTTTGCTCTCTGTCCCAAGGACAGCCGTCGGGGCGGCGTAAAGCGGCTATTATTTCTACCAACTGTTTAAATCTTTCTCCCACGTCACTTTTTAACTCCATAACCGCCTCCTTGAATTGGCCGGGATGAAGCGCTATTATAATTTAGCTAATAGAAAAAAAATTGTTAACTTAAATATAGATGGTCTCTCTTCTATCTCCTTCAGGGTCGGCAACGAAGCGTTTGCCAGGGCCTCGGCCTCTGTCCGGTTATCGCCGCTCTCTTCTTTTCGCTGTCGGCGGCATCTGCGGCCCTCGCCTTCCCCATCGTGGGCTTAGCCCAGAAGTCCGTTGCCCCGCTTTACCCACTACCTTTGTCCGGCTTAGGCTTCGACACCCTTGGCAGCTCGAGTTTCCGTCGAAGACCAAGTTGGGAGGGCTAAACTTTTACCGGTGGCTTCGGCTGTTCCGGGCTTCTCCTTCCTCCCGGCCAAAACAAAAGGAAACGGAAATTAGCTTTTTTATTTTTGGGTTTATTAAGCCTCCAAAATAATAAAAAAGGAGATTTAGGTTGGCGGCCAAAGAAACCGAAGAACTGCTTCCTCCCTTGGATTTTGGTTCGATCGTTTTGCCTCTTTATACCCAGGCTATGGTTAACCTCGGTCTGATGGAAGACCCCGTTACTGGCCAAAAAAAAGATAATCTTAAGTTGGCCCAGCGCCTGATTGACCTGCTCGACTTGCTTAAAGACAGGACAGAAGGCCGCCTTAAACCAGAAGAGGCCGAACTTTTAACCTCCTGCCTTCACCAGCTCAAATGGTTTTTCCTGGAGAAAACTAAGTTTATTAAAGTCTAATAGTCATGGTTGTCCTTTTCTCTTTGGAAGAAAGAATAGGCTCGTTAGGGCCGACGGCCGTGGCCGTGGGCAATTTTGATGGTCTTCACCTTGGGCACCTAAGAATCCTCAAAACCTTGACCCAAGAAGCGACGGCCCGAAACTTAAATTCCCTGGTGATTACTTTCTCGCCCCACCCCGAAAAAATTCTTGGCCAGGAAGCCATCCATATGATCCAAACCCTGGACCAACGACTGGAAAGTCTTCGACTCAACGGTGTGGACACCGCGCTGGTTATTCCTTTTAACGATAACTTTTTCCGTCTTACTGCTGAAGAATTTGTTCGGGATATCTTGGTCGGCCGGCTTCAAGCCAAATTAATCGTCGTTGGCTCAGACTTCCGTTTCGGTCGGCAAAGACAGGGAAACTTAGAATATCTGACTCAAGCCGGAGCTGAGCTTGGTTTTGAGGTGGTCGTAGTCCCACCCGTGATTATGGACGGACTAATTGTCAGTAGCAGTTTGATCCGCGGGCTCTTGGAGAAAGGTCAGGTGGAAATGGCCAACCGCTATCTTGGCCGGCCTTACGAGATTGCCGGGAGAGTCATTCGGGGGGAATCACGGGGCCAGTCCTTAGGGATTCCTACAGCCAATATCAAAACAAAGAATGAAATTTTACCGGCCGGCGTGTTCATCACTGAGACGCAAGTTAAAGGGTCCTTTTTCCCCTCGGTAACCAATATTGGTAACCGTCCCACCTTTGAAGCTTCCGATTCAAGCATCGAAACCCATCTCTTAAATTTTCAAGGCGACCTCTACGGCCTGGATATAAAAATCAGGTTTCACCAAAAAATCAGAGAGGAGAAAAAGTTTTCTGACCCTCAAGAGCTGCGGCTTCAAGTTCTCCAAGATATCGAAAAGGCCCGTCAATTTTGGGTCAAAGGCTAAAAGCAAGGAGGAAAAGCCGCTTTTTCCCCCGAAATAGTCAAGAAAACCCGTTTTCCTTGACTTTTTGTTTAGGATATAGCATGTTTATCGGCGAGCCTCAATCACTTTGGTCTTAACTGGCCAGAGAGAGGAGTCTGAGGATGCAAGAAAAAATCAAAGCCCGAGTCATGGATGCGACTAAGATTCGTCGGGTTCTGCATCGCTTAACCACGGAAATCCTGGAACGAAACCGGAACCTAAAAAATTTAGTAATTGTTGGTCTGAGAACCCGGGGAATATACTTAGGCAAAAGGATTGCAGCTCTGATTAAAGAGTTAGAAAGGGTCGAAATACCCGTGGGAGTTCTTGATATTACTCTTTACCGGGACGATTTTTCGGAACTGGAAACTCAACACATGGTTCAAAAAACGGAAATCCCCTTTCCCGTGGCTAAGAAAGATGTCCTTTTAGTGGACGATGTCCTTTTTACTGGCCGGACAATCCGCGCCGCCATGGATGGATTATTTGATTTGGGTCGGCCGAAGACAATCCAGCTTCTCGTGCTGATCGACCGAGGCCATAGAGAACTGCCCATCCGGGCCGACTATGTCGGCAAAGTCTTGCCTACTTCCCGCAAAGAATTGGTCCAAGTTAGACTAAAGGAAGTTGACGGCACAGACGAAGTTTTGATTACTGAACCTACGGGAAAATGAGCCCGGAATTTAGCCCTCAATTTCGTCATTATCACCTCTTGGGAATTGAAGAGCTTGACGCCGCCGAAATAATGACCATTCTCGATACCGCTGCTTCCATGGCCGAAATTTCAGAACGAGAAATCAAGAAGGTACCTACACTCCGAGGTAAGACTGTCGTCAACCTTTTTTTTGAGCCCAGCACTCGCACCCGCAGCTCCTTTGAATTGGCCGCCAAGCGCTTAAGCGCCGACATCGTCAATTTCAGCTTACAAGCCAGTAGTGTCGTCAAAGGAGAGAGCCTGAAGGATACAGTGCGTAACTTAGAAGCGATGGCTACAGATGCCCTCGTCGTTAGACATTCCTGCTCCGGAGCTCCTCATTACATTGCCTCCTTTTGCCGCTCCCATGTTATCAATGCTGGCGACGGTTCCCACGAACATCCCACCCAAGCCCTCCTCGACGCCTTCACTATCCGGCAATTCAAAAAACGCTTTAAAGGTTTAAAGGTGGCCATTGTCGGCGATATCCTCCATAGTCGAGTGGCCCGCTCTAACCTCTATTTACTCCGTAAGCTGGGAGCGGAAGTGGTTCTGTGTGGCCCGCCTTCCTTGGTTCCCTCTGAATTTAGCTTTTGGGGCGCCAAGATTGAGTACAAGTTAGAAGAGGCGCTGGCGGGAGCGGATGTTATCATGATGCTCCGAATCCAGAGGGAAAGGCAAAAGGCCAATTTCTTTCCTTCGGTGCGAGAATACCGCAATCTCTACTGCCTTACTGAGGCGAGGTTCAAGCTGGCTAAGAAAGACGCCATCATTATGCATCCAGGCCCTATTAATCGCGGCATTGAAATAGACTCCGGTTTAGCCGATTCCGTCCAGTCTGTAATTCTGAAGCAGGTAGCTAACGGGATTGCGGTGCGCATGGCTGTTCTCTACCTGCTTTTAGGAGGCAAAGAACGTGAAGCTGCTGATTAAAAACGGCCGTGTCATCGACCCGGCCACGGGAACCGACGAAACTCTGGACATTCTGATCAGTGAAGGCAAGATTGCTTCCCTTAACCCCAGGATTGAAGCTACCGAGGCCGAAGTTATCGACGCCTCGCGGTTAGTGGTTACCCCCGGTTTCATCGATATGCATGTGCATCTCCGCGAGCCAGGCGAAGAACATAAGGAAGATATTGCCTCGGCAGCGCAAGCGGCAGCCCGCGGCGGCTTCACTACCATCTGTGCTATGGCCAACACTAAGCCTCCTAACGATAATCGGGGCGTTACCGAATACCTTGTCTCTGAAGCTAAGAAAAGAGCCGTGGTTAATATATTTCCCGTTGCGGCCATTACCCGAGGTTTGGCCGGACAAGAGCTCACGGACATGGCCGACCTCTGCGAGGCCGGGGCAGTGGCCTTTTCTGACGATGGCCAACCTGTGGCCAACAGTTTGGTCTTGCGCCGCGCCTTAGAATATGCCCGCTTTCTGGGAAAACTAATCATCGACCATTGTGAAGATAAAAACCTAACTGAGGATGGGGTAATGCATGAAGGCGAGATGGCTTATCGTCTCGGCCTAAAAGGAATGCCCGCCGCGGCTGAAGAGATAGTCATTGCCAGAGACCTTATCTTGGCCGAACTAACTCGCTCCCGATTGCATCTCGCCCACCTCAGCACCAAAGGCGGGTTAGAACTCTTGCGTCAGGCTAAGAAAAAGGGTCTTGGTGTTTCCGCGGAGGTGACGCCGCATCATCTCGTTTTAACCGACGAGTGCCTGGCTTCCTATAACGCCAATTTTAAAGTTAACCCGCCGCTCCGGAGCGAGGAGCATCGCCGCGCTCTGGTTGAGGGCTTGAAGGATGGAACCATCGACGTTATTGCCACTGACCATGCGCCTCATACCGAAGAAGAAAAGGATGTGGAATTAGACCGCGCTCCCTTTGGTTTAATCGGGTTAGAAACGGCTGTCTCTATTATTCTTGACCGCTTTGTCCAGAAAAACATTATTTCCTTGGAGAGGTTCGTCCAGTTGATGGCCACCAAACCAGCCGAGCTTCTTGGCTTGAAAAACAAAGGTCGAATTGCGGTTGGCGCTGATGCTGACCTCACCTTACTTAATTTGCGCAAAGAATTCACGGTTGACGTCAACCACTTTGCCTCCAAAAGTCGTAATTGTCCCTTTAACGGCTGGAAATTAAAGGGAATGGCCGTGATGACTATAGTCGGCGGCAAGATAGTTTATCGGTTTTAAAAGGTCACGTCCCATGACTATCCCCGGCAAAGAAAGAATTAAAAACCTGCAAAAACGATTAGGCATAGTTTTTTTTGACCCTGACCTTTTGCTCCAGGCCTTGACTCATAGCTCTTATGCTTACGAGCATCCAGAAGAAGGCGCAGGAGACAATGAGGTTTTGGAGTTCTTGGGCGACTCTGTTTTGGGGCTGATTGTAGCCGATTATTTTTTCCACCTCTACCCCCAGTCCTCGGAAGGCGATTTATCCAAATTTAAGTCCTTAGCTGGGAGCACGGAATTCTTGGCTCAGTTAGCCCGAAAAATTGGCCTTGATAAATTCCTTCTCTTAGGTAAAGGCGAAGAAAAAAGCGGCGGCCGGAAAAAAAGGACCATTTTGGCTGGTTCCATGGAAGCCCTGATAGCTGCTATTTACCTTGACCGCGGGTTTGAAGAAGCCAAGGCTTTTCTCTTCCGACTGCTGCGGCCGTTTTTCCAAAAGAATTATTCCGCACCAAAATTAATTAATAATTATAAATCAGCCCTTCAAGAATATTTTCAGAAGGCTAACCTTCCCCCTCCCCGCTACCGGACCGTAAGAGAATCAGGCCCGAACCACGATAAGAACTTTTTGGTGGAAGTGTGTCTGGAAGACGTTCCTCTGGCCCGAGCGGAGGGAAATTCTAAAAAAGAAGCCGAGCAAAGAGCCGCCGAAAAGGCCTTAGAAAGCCTCCTGGGCAAAAAATTAAAATCACTTCCCGGAAAAACTTTTGTTTTGGACGATGAAGATTGACCATTACGAATTCGGCCGCTTGGTAGTCGGTGGCCAGGAATTCCATCACGACCTCATCATTTTCTATGACCGGGTCCGGCCTCAATGGTGGCGGGTTGAAGGCCACAGATTACAGGTTATCGACCTCGAAGATGTCTGGCAAGAAAAAGCGGAGTTTTTAATTATCGGAACTGGGGCTTATGGAGCAATGAAAGTTGAAAAGGAGGTAAAAGAAAAAGCTCTCCAGGTAGGTTTCCAGTTAATTGTCCAGCCAACTCGGGAAGCAGTCAAAACGTATAATCAAATCGAAGCCCAGAGTAAAGCTATCGGGGCCTTCCATCTAACCTGTTGATTTCCAAGGACTAATCAATGGCCCTCTGCAGTCATTGCCGCCGACGCAAAGCTAAAAGGCATTGTCCAGCCCTGCGCCAGGAGCTTTGTCAGCTTTGTTGCGGCGAGCTACGCCAGAAAAAAATCAATTGTCCGGCCGCTTGCCCCTATTTAAAACATGAAGCCTACCAGGAAGAACGACAGTCAGCGAAGGCAAAGGGACAGCCAAAACCTGGGCTCGATGAGGAAAGGCTGGTTAGATTAATTGGTCAGGTTGAGACGGCTATTTATCACTTGGCCCAAGAGAACAAGACTTTCTCTGACCAAGACGCCCTGGAAAGTCTCGAGTACGCTCGGGAAAAAATAGCCGCTGGGGGCTCCAAGATAATCGTTCCTGGAAAGACGGCTTCTTCCTTTTCTTCCTCTGGAGAGATTATCCTCAAGGTTATCGAGAATGCTCGCTTCGAGCCAAGCCTGCTTCTCCAAATTTCCGGTGAGGCGTACAGTCAGGAAGAAAAGCTGGCTTCCTTAGAAGCTTTAATTCGATTCATCCGCAAGATAACTGCTGGCAACCTTAGCCGTCGGGTTTATCTTGGCGAGCTTTCCCAAAGGCTGGCCCAAGCACAAAAGGAACAGAGGACGCAAAAAATTATTCTGCCTTGAATTACTTTTCAAAGGGCAGAAAATTCCCTTCTTTTATCGACCTAAGAGAGCTGAAAGCAAACGGAGCGACGGAAAGTGGTCAGCAATAATTTTAAGGGTAGCCAGAATGGGAACAGCAAGAATCATCCCCGGAATTCCCCACAGCCAACCCCAGAAAAAGAGGGAAAAGAGCACAGCCAAGGGGCTTAGCCCCAAACTTTGACCCATAATCTTGGGCTCGAGAACATTGGCGATAAGGAAATCTGTCGCCACAAGGAGAAGCCAAACCCAGAGAGCACGCCAGAGGCTACCAAATTGGAGGGCGGTATAAAGAGTGGGAATGAAAATAGCTACGATGGAACCTATGCTGGGAATATAATTGAGCAAGAAGGCCATAAGACCGAACATCAGCGCAAAATCCACCCCGAAAAGCACTAAAATAAGGGCCAAGATTGAGCCAGAAATCAAGCTGACCAAGGTCTTGATAACCAAATATTTTTGAATTTCTTGGTCAATCACCTCCAACAAGTTAGCCACGGACTGGGCTCTATCGGCATCCAGGGAGGCGGCAACCTTTTGTTTCAGCTTGCCTCGGCCGGCCAGCATAAAAAAAAGAAAGACCAGGATGAGCAGAAGCTTGGTGAGAAAAGAAAGAAACGTCCCGAGCGACGAAAGGATTATATTGGCTAAGCGGTTAAAATTAAAGGTCTCGAAAAAGAAAAAACGGTCATGGGCTATCCCCCATTGCTCGAGTTTGGCCTGAGCCCAGTTAACCCAATTACTAAACTGGTCACTATAGGAAGGGAGCTTGTTGGCCAGAGCCTTGCCGCTGGTATAAATAAGGACGCCTAAGAAATACATCAAAGCAAAAGCGACTATTATAAGCAGGACTATCGCCATAGGTCGGGGTATTTTTATCCGGGCTGATAGGTCAAGAAGCGGCGAAAAAAGATAATAAAGAAAAAGAGCCAAGAAAAAAGGGAAAAAAACAGGCCTGGCTAAGCGGAGAATCAAGCCGCAAATAAAAATAATTAAGAGGGTGTCCACTGTTAGCCGCCACGGACTTTTTTCCATCAATTTCCCCCGCCTTCCTCTTAATTGAGCTTAGCCGCCGCTGGCAGCAACTTTTTCATCTCAGTTAGCCAAGTCAGGGCCGCTTTCTCCTCAGCAGCTGGAAAACGCATCAAGCCATAAATAATCGATTGCCAGCGTCCTAAATAGATATGCTGAAAATATTTATTTTCCGCGTGAAAATAACCATTAAGCGGTTTGACTGGCTCGCCGACGTTAGGCAAATCCTCTAAGAGTCTCTTCTCGATTACCTCCGCTTCCTCGGCATCCTTAGTCTGAATTAGAAAAGCTTCGAAGGACACTGCGTTTGTCTTATAGCTAACTTGGTAACCGTGGCTAAGGTAGCTAAATCCAAGAAAGTTGCAGCGAATGAATTTTTGGGAATGAGGCACAATTCCTTGGCGCGGGAAAAAGGCCAGGAGCGTCGGCCAGCTTCCCCGTTCAGGTATTCGCTTGACCACTTCTTGGCCAAATAAAAGAGCGGCGTCATTAGCTTCTTTACCCTCTAAAAAACATAATATTTTTATATAATAACGATTGATAAAAAAGTCTAAGCTCCCCTCTTCAAGATAACCTTCCACCCCAATATTTATAAAATTGGCTTCCTGAGGCCGCTCGGCGCTGTATATCCCAAAAGCATTCTCAAGACGGCCCATATCATAGATTTCTAAGGTGAGCAGGGGCTCCCCACCCTTTTCTCGGGAATATTGAGCTACCAGAAGTCCCTGAAAGTCATAGGCCAAGTAAGCCTCAGAAGCGCCGTCGATGTATTCAAAGAGGGTTTCTGGGTCATAAAAATCAGGTTCGGTGCTTAGCGACCAATTATTAACAACAGGCAGCAATGGCTTCAAATCGTTGGGTTTAGAGGCCAGCAAAACATCTCCCTGCGCCGCCAGAGCGAGAATAAACCAGCTGAAAAAGACCAGCCACCTTTTCCGTTTTCTAATCATCGCCACAGCCTTCTCTCCGCCTCTTGTAATTTACATCATCTGATTTCTCTAAGCAATTCTTTGGCTACTAAAGCTGGCTGAGGAATTGGGCTGGGTCAGGTGCATTAGTGACAACTATGGGCGCCCCGTCTTAAGGATTTAAAATAAATTCTCAAAGAACAGAGTTAAACAACTATTTGCCCTTATTGGGGGCAATATGTAGACTCGAGTGAATGGCCCAGCAATCACATTATAATCCTTCCAGTAGGGCCGCACGCCAATCTCTTTTGCCCTAAAAGAATTTTAATTTTTTCCCGAATGAACAATCTATCCCCGGGCCTGAGACATCAACAAAACGACCAGTTGACCGCCAAAAAATCCAGGGCAAAAGGGTCACTAATGGAATGAACCCATAAAGGTGTTTGACTTAACCCGGTTAACAGGCTAAGTTAAAAACATGGCCCAAAGCTCAAAGGTGGTTATTGTCAGGGCTAAGGGAATTCTTTCCACGACCCAAATTGACCTGAAGCGGCTCCAAGCCATGATTATTAAAGGGCTTACCTGGCTCACCGCCGAAAGCAAGGTCGAGCGAGCCGTCGAGAAAATTTTTTCTCCCTCTGACCGAGTGGGCATCAAGATAAACACCATAGGCGGGAGGCTTCTGTCCACCTCACCTGAGCTGGCTCTAAGTTTAAGCACAGTTCTGGCGCAGGGTGGACTTTTGGAGAGAAACATGGTGGTCTGGGACCGAACTAATCGCGAACTGCGCGCTGCCGGTTACTCCCTCCAGACTTCTCGCGATAAACTCAAAATTTTCGGAACAGACGCCGCCGGCGCAGGTTATGAAACTGAGCCACTTTCCTTTCGCAATATAGGCAGCCTTTACTCAACAATCTTAACTAATTTTGTTACCGCCTCTATCAGCTTGGCGATTTTAAAAGACCACGGGTTGGCCGGGGTAACCGCGGGCATGAAAAACTATTTTGGCGCCATTCATAATCCAAATAAATACCACGATAATCACTGCGACCCTTTTGTGGCTGAACTATGTGCTTCACCGCCAATAAAGGATAAACATCGCCTCACCGTCCTTGACGCCCTCGTCGTTCAATATCACAAGGGTCCAGCCTATCACCCGCAGTGGGCAGAACCCTTTGAGGGCTTGATTTTTGGCCTTGACCCGGTAGCTACGGACACGGTTGGTTGGAGTCTTATCGAGAAAATGAGAGCCGCCAAGGGGTTACCAAGTTTGAAAGAGGAAGGCCGACCGCCTTTTTATTTAGAAACCGCCAAATCCCTCGGGCTCGGGGAAAGCGACTTGTCTCGCCTTCAAATTATCGAGGAACAGGTGTAAAATATAAAAAAAAGAGGCAAGATGAAGCGTCGCCATTTCCTCCAATTAGCTGGTTTTTCTTGCTTGCCGCTCAGCCCCATAAAATCAGCCGCTGGCTTACTGTTTCCGCTTGGCCAGAACCAAGCCAACCTCTCTAAGGTGGAGGCTCGCTTTTACGAGAAACTTCCCGACCGAGAAATCAAATGCAATCTATGCCCTCGCTTTTGTCACTTGGGGGATAAAGAGAGAGGCTACTGCGGGGTCAGAGAGAACGACGGGGGAATTTATTATAGCCTGGTCTACGGCAAGGTTTGTGCTCTTAACGTTGACCCGATTGAAAAGAAGCCCTTTTTTCATTTTCTCCCCGGAACGCAGGCCCTATCCTTAGCTACCGCTGGTTGCAACGTAAACTGCAAGTTCTGCCAGAATTGGCAGATTTCCCAGGTGAGACCCGAACAAGTGGAGGCCGTTGACCTCTCGCCCCAGGCCGTCGCCTTGGCGGCTGAGAACAATTCCTGCCCCTCCGTCGCTTATACCTACACCGAGCCGGTTATCTTCTTTGAATACATGGTTGATACTTCAATAGCGGCAAGAAAAAAGGGGATAAGAAACGTGGTGGTGACCGGCGGGCACATTAACCCTGAGCCGCTCGAAGCGCTAATCAAGGTGGTCGACGCCATTAAAGTCGACTTGAAATCCTTTTCAGAAGCTTTTTATAAAGATTACGTCCGCGGGGAACTAAAACCAGTTCTGGAAGCGATAAAATTAATCAATCAAAGGAAGACCTGGCTGGAGATTGTCTATCTGGTTATCCCCACGCTCAATGACCAGGAATCAATGATCCGGCAGATGTGCCGCTGGTTGATTAAAGAGGTCGGAGAAGATGTGCCCCTCCATTTTTCGCGCTTTCATCCGATGTATCTTTTGAAGAACCTACCCCCAACCCCGGTCTCGACACTGGAAAAATTACACGCTGTCGCCCGGGAAGAGGGATTGCGCTATGTTTACATAGGCAACGTGCCTGGACACAAAGCAGAGAGTACCTATTGTCCCTTCTGTGGCCAACTACTAATCGAAAGAATAGGCTATAAAGTCGAGCGTTTTGAGTTACGTAACGGTCGCTGCCGCTTCTGTCAGGCGGTCATTCCAGGGATCTGGGTTTGAAGCGAGCTGTTTTCCCTTTTCTCCTTGGCTTTCTTTCTATTTCCATAGAACTCCTTCTCTTGAGGGAATTTCTGCCGCAATTTTACGGGAACGAAGCAGTTTACGGCTTTGTTCTTGGCTTCTGGCTTCTCTGGGGGGCAGTGGGAAGCCTTTCCGCCAAGAAATTGCGACTTCAGCCTAAGCATCTTTTTAGGTTATTGCGGTCAACTTTAATCATAGCTATGGTCGTTTTTATCTTTTTGCGCTTGTCGAGGTTTATTTACGGCCAGCCCTTTGGTGAAAGCTTAGGCATGGTCCCAGCTTTTCTTACCGCCTTAATCTGCTGTGCCCTCCTGAGCTTTCCCTTTGGTGTCCTTTTCTTCCTCAATGTGGATTTCTTGCAAGGAAATATAGCGACCGTTTATACCTGGGAGTCTCTGGGCGCCGGGATTGCCGGTCTGGCGGTTGATTTGCTTCTGGTACCTCATTTTACCTGCTGGCAATCTTTGGGTCTAATAGCCTTCATCGCCTTAGCTCTAATTATGATGGTTACTCCTTCTCTTAAAAGCTTCCTGGCTTCAGGATTTATCATTATTCTCTTGGCCGGGTTTATGGTGTTAGATTTTCCGCTTCAGAAAATGGCGGCCAGGCCTTTTCCTCTCCTAAAAAGCCACGATAGCCGTTTTGGTCGCTGGCAGGCGGTAAAAATCGACCAGCAGCTAACTCTCTATCAGGATGGACGAGCCGCGGCTTCCATCCCTGACCCGTCTGAGGCCGAAGAAATCGTTCATTTGCCCCTTCTGCAGCGTCCAGAGCTTAAAAGGCTTCTCTTAATCGGCGGCGGGATGGGAGGAGCTATCCAAGAGGCTCTGAAGTACCCGCAAGTGGAAATTGATTACGTGGAAATTGACCCTGACCTAATCCGCCTGACGAAACCCCTCTTATCTCCCTCTGAGCAAAGCTCTTTGGCTTCGCCTCGGGTGCAAATTCATCACCTCGACGGCCGAGCTTTTCTCCAGAAAACAGCCAACATCTATGAAGTTGTTCTTTTGGCCGTGCCGGAACCGAGCACGGCTCAACTTAATCGCTTTTATACTCGGGAATTCTTTGCCTTGGTCAAAAAGCGCTTGGCCGGCGACGGCCTATTTTCGCTTCGGGTTGCCTCCGCCGAGAATTATCAGAACCTCAGTTTGCGCCGTTTTCTGAGCTCTTTATACCAGACTCTAAGTTCTATCTTTACCCATGTCCAGGTCATTCCAGGTGATACTAATATTTTCTTAGCCTCTGAGGGCAAAATAGACATCAGTCTCAACTATTTCGCCACTTCCTTAGAGAAATACCAAATAAGCACGCAATTCGTCAGGCCCCAGGTCCTCTCCGCCCGTCTCACTCCCTGGCGCCTAAAAAACCTCGAGGCTAAAATAACCCCACCGTTAGCCGAGCCCAACCTTGATTTATTACCCCGAGGCTATCTTTATTACCTTACTTTTTGGGCTTCTCAGTTTAGCCCCAGCGAAGCTAAAATCTTTGATTTCCTCTCCCGTATTCATCCACCTATCTTATTTTTTTTACCGCTTTTTATTGTCTTAATCATCTTTACGCCGCTTTTGACCAGCCGGGGCTTACAGAGTTTGCCAGGTTTGCCCCTAATTATTCTTGGTTTCACTACGATGCTGGCCGAGACGCTTATTTTACTCTGGTTTCAAACTAAATTCGGGTTTATCTACGAAAAAATTTCGCTCCTGATCGCTTTTTTCATGCTGGGTTTATTCGCTGGAGCTATCCTCAGTCGAAAAATTTCCTTAGAGCCAGCCCTATCTATCCTAATTGACGTGGCCCTTTTTATTATTATTCTTTCCATTTTATGGCTCTGTCTCCCGGTCACCGTCCCGAGCTTTGTTCCCTATATATTCCTCTTTTCATTGGGAGCGGTCGGCGGGCACCTTTTCATTGTCAGCAACTCACCTTTAATCAGAGGCGGCCAGAGCTATGGGCTTGGCTATGGTCTTGACTTAGCCGGGTCTTTCTTGGGCGCCAGCCTCGGGCCCTTCCTGTTTTTCCCCGTTTTGGGACTACCAGGTTCGGTGGCCAGTCTGCTAATACTTAATATATTAGGACTTATTTTCTTCCTGCCCTATGTATTCAGGCAATCGCCATCTAAATAGCGATAAAACAACGAAATTTTCTTGACAGGGCAATTATTTTGTGCTTAATTGTATTCTCATTTTTGGCCTTAAGTAAGAGAAAGACTTTGAATATAAAAATAGAGCCTGCCAAAGAGGGAAAGGAATGAGAGTTTCGATATCTCAGAAGAAAATCCGCGATTCCTTTGTCCAGAAAGTCCAAGAAATAAGCGGCCAAAACCTCCTGGTTTGCTATCAATGCGGCAAATGCTCGGCTGGCTGCCCTGCTGTCTCTGAGATGGACATTTTACCCAACCAGGTAATTAGGTTTGCCCAGCTCGGTCTTAAAGAGGAACTTCTGAACTGTCGGGCTGTCTGGGCTTGTGCCTCCTGCCTGACCTGCAACGTGCGCTGTCCGAAAGGAATTAAGATTGCCGAAGTTATGGAGGCTATCCGCCAAATTCTTCTCCGGCAGCGCCGGGACCATGTAGATATAACAAAAATTCCTCTTGAAAAGAGGAAGGAATTTCCGGCCATTGCTTTAATAAGTAATTTTAGGAAATTTACCTCTTAACCATGGCAAAGCTAATAATTAAACCTTGTCTATCAGGGATTTATTATAATGAAATTAGCTTATTATCCTGGTTGCACGCTTAAGGCTCATGGTAAGAATTTTGAAGAAACGGCGCTTTGTAGCTTAAAAGAGCTGGGAATCGAGGTTCAAGAGATTCCCCGCTGGAACTGCTGCGGGACAGTTTTTTCCTTAGCCACTGACGATGTTATCCATCATGTAGCCCCGATTCGCAACCTTCTTCGCGCTCAAGAAGCTGGCTTTGATTCCGTAGTCACCCTCTGCGCTATGTGCTACAACACTCTCAAGCGGGCAGACGCTCGCCTCCAGGAAAGTTCTGAAGTTCGAGACAAGCTCCATCGTTTCATGAACGAAGAAAAAATTAACTATAACGGGGGCGTCAAGGTTTTTCATTATCTTGAACTTATCAGGGATCAAATCAAGCTGGAAACAGTCGCTTCCCGAGTAAAAAAGCCTTTAAAAGGACTCCGAGTAGCGAGCTATTACGGTTGTCTTTTGGTGCGACCCAAGGGAATTGGCTTCGATGACCTGGAAAACCCAGTAATCATGGACCAGCTCGTCTCTTCACTTGGGGCCGAGGCAATTGATTTTCCCCACAAAACCGAGTGCTGTGGCGCCTATCAAACCGTCGATAAACCTCAGGTGGTGGCTCTAAGGGCTGGTCAAATCCTTAAAGCTGCTCGGGAGCAGGGGGCCGAGGCCATGGCAGTTAGCTGTCCTCTTTGCGCTTTTAACCTTGATTACAGGCAAAAGGATATTCGCCAGTTAGAACCCGATTTTCCGACAATGCCTATTCTTTATTTTACTCAACTTATGGCTTTGGCCCTGGGTTGTCCAGAAGAAACCCTCAGGTTTGACCTCCATGAGGTCGACCCAAGGCCTCTTCTGAAGAAAAAAGGACTTATTTGAGGGACCCATGATTTACTTTGGCAACCTGAAGCCTAAAAAAGGTCTAATTCATATCAATAAGGATCGTTGTAAGGGTTGCAGTTTCTGTGTGGAATATTGCCCGCGCGACGTCTTAGCCATTTCTGAAGAATTCAACATTAAAGGCTATCATCCCCCGAAAGTTGTTAACGCCGACAATTGCTGCTATTGCCAGCTTTGCGAAGCCATCTGCCCTGAATTTGCCATTTTCGTAACTCTCAAGGAGGAGGAAGAAAGTGAGAAAGAAGTCAGCCGACCCTAAGGGTGTGCTTACCGGAGCCCATTATCTCGACGGTGATTTTGCTATCGCTGAAGGGGCTCTGGCGGCGGGATGCCGGTTTTTTGCTGGCTACCCGATAACTCCCTCCACAGAAACCGCGGAAAGATTTGCCGAACGAATCCCTTACGTGGGAGGGGTTTTCATTCAGATGGAGGACGAGATTGCTTCCATCATTGCCTTAATCGGCGCTTCTTGGGGTGGAGTAAAATCAATGACAGTTACTTCTGGGCCGGGATTTTCGCTGATGATGGAAAACATCGGTCTCGCCTGCATGATGGAGGTGCCGATTGTCATCGCTAACGTCCAGCGGGGTGGCCCTTCTACGGGTTTGCCAACTTTAACCGGTCAAGGTGACATGATGCAAGTCCGCTGGGGCTCCCACGGTGACTACGAGATTATTGCTCTCTCCCCCGATTCTCCTCAGGAGTGTTTTGACTTGACGGTTAAGGCCTTTAACCTCGCCGAATTATATCGCGTACCAGTGTTTATTATGACGGATGAATGTGTCGGCCATATGCATGAGAAAGTGGTCATTCCTCCGGCGGATAAAATCGAAATAATCGAGAGAAAGTGGTATGAAGGCCCGAAAGATAAATACCTGCCATATAAACCAGACGTGGACCTGGTCCCGTTTATGGTCAAGGCTGGTGATGGCTATCGCTTCCATACCACCGGGCTTACCCATGATGAGCGTGGCTATCCAGTGATCAATGCCGAATGTCAGGACTGGTGTGTCCGACATCTGGTCGATAAAATTCGTCTTAATGCCGATAAAATCATTGAATACAGGGAAGATGAAACAGATAACGCAGAAGTAGTGGTGGTTTCTTATGGGATAACTTCCCGAGTAGCGATTAAGGCTATCCAGGATGCCCGAAAGGCGGGGATAAAAGTTGGGGCCCTTCGGCTGATAACTGTTTGGCCTTTCCCTGATAAACGCATTGAAGAACTGGCTGGCCGAATCAAAGCTTTTGTTGTCCCGGAGATCAACCTTGGCCAGATTAAGCGAGAAGTCGAACGAGCGGCTAAAGGTAAGGCCCCGGTTTATCCAGTTTCTCATTGTGGCGGTTGGGTCCATAACCCGAACGACATCCTCAAAGTAATCAAGGAGGCAGCAAGATGAGACCTGAAGACCGTCTTGAATCTAAGCATCCCATGGAAGAATTTCTTCGCATGGACCGCATGCCTCATATCTGGTGCTCTGGTTGCGGCATTGGAGTTGTGGTCACTTCCTTCATCGAGGCCCTCCAGAAAAGCGACCTCGACCCAGACAAGGTCGCGGTGGTCTCCGGGATTGGTTGCACTGGCCGAGTTGCTGGCTATCTGCGATTGGATTCTTTCCATACCACTCATGGCCGACCAGTACCCTTTGCTACCGGACTTAAACTGGCTAATCCCGACTTGAAGGTAGTTGTTTTTAGTGGAGACGGAGATATTGTGGGCATCGGTGGCAACCATTTTATTCATGCGGCACGCCGCAACATGGATTTGGTGGTGATTTGCGTCAATAATTTTAATTATGCGATGACGGGCGGTCAGGTTGCGGCCACCTCACCCATCGGCGCGAACCTCTCAACAGCTCCTTATGGCAACTTTGAGTATCCCTTTAATTTGCCCCTATTGGCCGAGGCTTGCGGTGCCACCTATGTTGCCCGTTGGACCTGTCTTCATATCCGGAGAGTTACCAAGAGCATCCAAGAAGCCTTACAAAAAAGGGGATTTTCCTTTATTGAAGTGATCACTCCCTGTGTTACCCTTTATGCCCGGCGCAATCGGCTGGGCGATGGCCTGAACCTATTGCGCTATTATTATGAAAATTCAGAAATCCAGCACGGTGCTGACACCCGGACCTTGGATATCTCTTACCAGGGGAAGATTATCGTCGGTAAGTTTGTCGACAAGGAAAAGCCAACTTTCCTCGATTGCATGAATAATCATTTGCGGCGAGTCCTGGGTGATAAATATCAGCCTTATGGAGTTAAATCATGAACGAAATTCGCTTCTCTGGATTTGGCGGTCAGGGGATCATCCGTCAGGGTTTGATCCTGGGTAAGGCCCTTTCGCTTTATGATAATAAATTCGCCACCATGACGCAGAGTTTTGGACCAGAGGCCAGAGGAAGCGCGTGTAGCTCGCAGGTTGTCGTCTCTGAGGAGCGGGTACTTTATCCTTATATAACTAAGCCTGAGGTTCTCGTGGCCATGTCCCAAGAGGCCTATGAGAAATACGAGCCGGAATTAAAGGATGGGGGCACATTAATCATTGATACTGATTTGGTTCGGTTGAAACCAGCGACGAGAAAAATAAAGATTTACGGAATTCCTTCCACTCGCTTCGCCGAAGAAATTGGTAACCGTATCTATGCTAACCTGGTAATGCTCGGCTTTTTTACGGCTGTTACTAAGGTTGTCAGCCCGGAGGCTATTAAGAAAGCGCTGCCCGGGCTTGTCCCCTCCCGCTACTTAGATACAAATATCAAAGCCTTCGATAAAGGATATAACTTTGGCTTGGAGACCTTAGAGAAAGAAAAAGAAGCCAAGGCCAAAACCTCGCCGACAACAGAAAAAACCGCCAAACCCAAGGCTAAAGGTGAGAGGACTAAAAAATGAAAAGAACCGGTGTCTTTATTTGCCATTGTGGCATAAACATTGCAGGCACGGTTGATGTCAAGAAAGTCGCGGCTGAATTAGCCAAGCATCCTGGAGTGGCCCACGCTGAAGATTATGTCTACATGTGTTCTGACCCTGGTCAGAACCTTATTATGAAGGCCATAAAAGAAAAAAAACTTGATAGCGTCGTCGTTGCCTGCTGCTCGCCAAACCTCCACGAGACCACTTTCCGTAATGCCTCTAAGGCCGCCGGCCTAAACCCTTACCGCTGTGAAATAGCCAATATCAGAGAGCAGTGCAGCTGGGTCCATCGGGAAATGAGCAAGGCCACCCCCAAGGCTATCCGCATAACTCGCAGCGCGGTCGAAAGAGTCAAGCGCAATGAGGCCTTGGAAGCAGTCAGCGTCCCAGTAACAAAAAGGGCGATGGTTATTGGCGGCGGAATTGCCGGCATCCAGTCTGCCTTGGACCTGGCCAATGCCGGGTTTGAAGTGGTGTTGGTGGAAAAGTCGCCTTCCATTGGCGGCCACATGAGCCAGCTCTCAGAGACCTTTCCTACTCTCGATTGCTCCCAATGCATCCTTACCCCGAAAATGGTGGAGGTCTCTAAACATCCTAAGATTAAGCTGATGACTTATAGCGAAGTTCAAGAAGTCGCTGGTTATGTGGGCAATTTCAAAGTAAAAATTTTAAAAAAGCCCACTTACGTAGACGCGGATAAATGCACTCTTTGCGACGAATGCACCAAGGTTTGCCCGATTGTTGTGCCTAATGAATTTGATATGGGTTTAACCGGAAGACGCGCCATTTATATCCCCTTCCCTCAGGCTATCCCGGCTACCTACACTCTTGACGATAAAGCTTGCCCAGGAATGTTCGACACCGCTATCGCCTGCGGCAAGTGTGCCGATGTCTGCAAGCCCAAAGCAATCAATTTTGATATGAAGCCAGAGATTGTAGAAATTGACGTGGGGGCCATAGTGGTGGCCACAGGCTATGACCTCTATGATAAAGCCTTAATGGCTGAGTATGGTTATGGCAAATATCCTGATGTCCTCGACGGACTTCAATTTGAGCGCTTGCTTTCCGCCTCTGGTCCTACCAGAGGCAGAATCCTTCGACCTTCGGATAAGAAGGAGCCAAAAGAAGTTGTTTTCATCCAGTGCGTTGGCTCACGCGACCCTGAATTGCACTGGCCTTACTGCTCCAAGATTTGCTGCATGTATACGGCCAAGCACGCTATGCTCTACAAACACCATGTCCATGATGGCCAGGCTTATGTTTTTTATATCGATATCCGCTCGGGCGGCAAAAGCTATGAAGAATTCGTTCATCGGGCGGTAGAAGAAGACGGTGTTCTTTACCTACGAGGCAAAGTTTCCCGCGTTTTTGAAAATAATGGAAAGCTCATAGTCTGGGGGGTGGATACCTTAACTGGTAAACAGGTGGAAATTGCCGCCGATATGGTTGTCCTGGCGATGGCTATTCGCCCCTCGCGAGGCACAGAGGAACTGGCCAAAAAACTTAAAATTGCTCTGGATAAAGATGGTTTTCTGGCCGAAGCTCACCCTAAACTGAGGCCTGTCGAGAGCATGACGTCAGGCATATTTTTAGCGGGAGCAGCTCAGGCTCCTAAGGACATCCCAGAAGCAGTTGGCCAGGCTTCAGGCGCCTCGGCCAAAGCTATCGCCATCTTATCCCAGGACAGGCTATTCCATTCACCTACAGTGGCTAAGGTGCTGCGCAACCTCTGTACTGGTTGTGCCATGTGTGTAAATGTCTGCCCCTATGAAGCTATTTCTTTACGCGAAGGCAAGGCTGAAGTTAACGAAATTCTCTGCGAAGGCTGCGGCACTTGCTCCGCCACCTGTCTTCGCAATGCCATTCAGGTTAAGAATTTAACGCCCCTTCATGTCCAAGAAATGATCAAGGCGTCGCTGGGAGGCTAAGCATGGCCGAAGAATTTGAACCCAAAATAATGGCCTTCATCTGTAAATGGTGTACATCGGCAGGAGCGGATTTAGCTGGGGTCAGCCGCCTGGAATATCCATCTAACGTTATTCCCATCCAAGTTATGTGCTCGGGCAGCGTTTCCCCGCTTTATGTTTTTTCTGCCTTAAGCCAAGGAGCGGATGGAGTGCTTGTCTCCGGCTGTCATCCTGGTGATTGCCATTACATGAAGGGCAACTATTATGCCCGACGCCGTCTGGCTCTGGTCAAGAAACTTTTAGAGTATATCGGGTTAGAACCGGAAAGGTTTCAGATGTCCTGGGTTTCAGCTACTGAAGGCGTTAAGTTCACGCAAATAATTAAAGATTTAGTGAAAGAGCTCCAGCCTCTCGGTCCTCAGACCAAACTCAGGAGAAATTAATAATGGTCAGCGAAGATAAGCTTAGAGAAGAAGTTAAGAAGTTACTTCAGGAAGGGAAAATCAAATATTTCATCGGCTACGAAAACGGCGGTCCAGGCTGGTTAGCCCGACCGGCTTTTATCCAGCAGCCAGAAGCGGTTAGCCGACTTATCTGGTCCCCCGGCTGTGTGCACAACTTAACTCGCTTCCTCCAGGATGAAAAGAGAAGACGAGCGCGAGAAAAAAATCCTGACCTGAGGCCGGTCGGATTGATAGTTAAGGGCTGCGATTCCCGAGCCATCAACGTCCTGCTTCAAGAAAAATACATTGAAAGGAAGGACGTTTATCTTATCGGCGTTTCTTGCGAATTACTGGGAGTCGTGGACGAAGCGAAAATCACTCGCCGCCTCTATCCTGCTAAACCGCTTCAAGTTAGATTCGGGGCTAAGGAGACCATCCTGGTCTTAACCGACCAGGGAGAAAGAGAAATTGCTGCCAGTGAGGTCCTGGCCGACCGCTGTTTAGAATGTCCGGCCAATTTCCCCCTGGTGGCCGACATTGTCTTGGGAGAAAAGATTAATCGACCCAACCCTCAGCCTTATCAATCTATTGCTTCTTTTGAAGCTAAGTCGCTCGAGGAAAGATGGGCTTTCTGGCAAGAACAATTCTCCCGCTGCCTGCGCTGTTATGCTTGTCGCTCCGTTTGTCCCATGTGTTATTGCGACGAATGTGTCGCCGATAGCATCGTCTATGCTGTCAGCGCCGACACGACAGCCGAAGAAAAGGCGCAAAAGGTCAAATGGGTGGAAAGAAACCCCGAACCCCAAGAAAACATTTTCTACCACTTGGTCCGAGCGATCCATTTGGCCGGACGCTGCGTTGACTGCGGTGAGTGCGAGCGAGTTTGCCCCGTAGGGTTACCCCTTCGTCTTTTAAATAAAAAATTAGAAAAGGAAGCTAAGGCCCTTTTTGGCTACGAGGTGGGCTTGGACGCTAATTCGCCCCCTCTAATCTCTTGCTTCCGGGATAATGACCCTCAAGACTTTATCAGGTGACAAAGATGGACAAGATATTGCCAAAATCTTCATTCTCCCGATGGCTTAATTCCCTTTCTTCGATGAAGGTCTTTTTCCCCAAAAAAGAAGCCTTTGGCTGGACCCTGACTGAGGCGGCGGCTGACGGGGCAATTCCCTCTGATTATTCTTACGCTGTAGTGCCCCCCAAAAAGCTTATTTTTCCCCAAGAAGAAATCTTTTTTGAATTTCAACAAACTGCCGATGAGGGCCTTCAGCTTCGGGAGACTTTGCCCGAACTGCCGCCCCAAGTTATCGTTGGCGTCAGACCCTGTGACGGCCGAGCGGTGGCCGCTCTGGACCAGGTTTTCAGCGGTTCTTTCGAAGACCCGTACTATTGGCGTCGGCGGCGGGCGACAATATTAGTTGGCTTAGCCTGCAATACACCGCCTTCTAATAATTGTTTTTGTTCGTCTTTGGAAGGAAGTCCCTCCTCGGAGGAAGGTCTGGACGTGCTTCTTACTGACCTCGGTGACCGCTACTATGTTCGAGGCTTAACAGAAAAAGGGAAAGAATTAATCAGGGCCCAGAGCTCGCTCTTTAGCGACCCGACAGAAGAGGAAAAGAAATTGAGAAATAAAATTAGTCAGGAAGGCGCCCAAAAAATTAAACGCCACTTAGAAGCCGCCCGAGAGCTTCCGCCCAAGCTTAAGACTATGTTTGATTCTCCCTTCTGGGAGGAGGCCGCTCTGAGCTGTATTCGCTGCGGTATTTGCACCTATTTATGTCCTACCTGTCATTGCTTTGATATCAACGATGAAACCCGGGCCTTGGCCCCTTTGAAAGGCCGAAGAGTAAGAACTTGGGATACTTGTCAATTTCCCGATTTCACGATGCATTCCTCTGGACATAACCCCCGACCGAACAAGGCTGCGCGGCTGCGGCAGCGGCTGCTGCACAAGTTCCTCTATTTTGTGGAACTCTACGACCGTTTTCAGTGTGTCGGCTGTGGCCGCTGTCTCGACCTTTGTCCGGTGGGGATTGATATCATCGAAGTTCTTTCAAAGGCGAGAAACCATGGAGCATAACGTCTATCTGCCCCGGATTGGCCAGATTGTCGAGGTCAAAGAGGAAGTGAAGGGGGCTCGACCGATAAAATCCTTTCGTGTTCAGCTTTTGGACGGACCAATATTCCCTTTCCGCTGCGGTCAATGCGCCATGCTCTCCGTATTCGGAAAAGGCGAATCGATGATTTCGATTTCTTCTTCTCCTCTCCAGACCGATTATCTTCAGTTCAGCGTCTTAAAAATGGGCCGAGTGACCTCAGCTCTCCATGAAATGGAGCCAGGCGACTTGATTGGTGTTCGTGGCCCTTATGGCAACGGTTTTCCGGTAGAAAAATGGAAGGGGAAGAATATTGTATTTATCGGCGGCGGAATAGGTTTAGCCCCCATTTGGTCTGTGCTCCAAACAACGCTCCTGCAGCGGGCTGATTATGGCGAGCTTTGCCTCATTTATGGCGCCCGCACTTCTCATGACCTCGTCTTCCGCCAAGAGTTGACTGACCTTAAGGCTCAAATCCCCGTTCATTTATCTATCGACGTCGCTGAGCCTGGCTGGTCAGAGTTTGTCGGTTTTGTTCCCCAGAATGTTCTGGACAAGAAGCCGTCTGCGGTTAACTCGATTGCCGTTACTTGTGGCCCTCCTATCATGATTAAGTTCGTAATTATGGCCCTCAAGGACCTGGGGTTTGAGGATAGTCAGATATACACCACAGTGGAAAATAAGATGAAATGCGGAATTGGCAAATGCGGCCGATGCAACATCGGTCATCACTATGTCTGCAAAGATGGACCGGTGTATTCATGGGCTGAACTCAAACAACTGCCCCAAGAATATTGAATGAGGAGGCGGAAAAAGGAGTAAGACGATGGCCAAGAAAATTTCTCCAAAAAAGGCAAGAAAGAATCCCTCGCCTTCCCTCGAAACTTCGGTACTCGCAGAAGCGAGGGAAGCCGAAAGACTCGCCGAGCCTCGAAAAATGGTAACGGTTTACATTATGGGAAAAGCCTATAAAGTGCCGGCGGAATCAACAATCATGGGAGCCATTGAATATGCTGGTTATCAAATTAAAAGAGGGGCCGGCTGTCGAGAAGGATTCTGCGGTGCTTGCGCCACTGTTTACCGCTTGCCTGGTGATTTCAAAATTTATACTGGTTTAGCCTGTACAACCTTGGTTCAGGATGGCATGTGGCTTTCCCAATTACCCTCCATTCCCGCTCATAAACCAGTTTATGATATTGAAAAACTTGAACCTAATATAACGGCCTTTCAACAACTCTACCCCGAAATTTTTCGCTGTGTGGCCTGCAATACTTGCACCAAAGCCTGCCCGCAAAACTTAGAAGTCATGGAATACATCCAGGCGGCTATCAGAGGAGATATCGCCAAGGTTATGGATTTATCTTTCGATTGCCTTTGTTGCGGCCTGTGCTCGATTCGTTGCCCAGCCGAAATTGTCCATTATAATGTCGGTCTTTTGGCCAAGCGTCTTTATGGGAGATATCTCTCCCCTCGCAGCGCAGAGCTGGAACGGCGGTTGCAAGAAATTCGCTCTGGGAAATATGACCAGGAATACCGAAAATTAATGAAAATGTCGCGAGAGGAACTTAAGAAACTCTATTACGCTCGCGATATCGAGGAAGAAAAGGAGTGAACCATGTACCCCGAATATATGCGTCCTTCTCTGAAAAAAGTGGAGGAAACCCGGCCCCGGCGGTTTGAACTGCAAAAATCGGGCAAGCCGGTTTTCCCGCCAATGAGTGCCCAGGAACGAGAAGAGGTTTTGAAGCGCTTTCATCCTGACTATCGACCTGATGCCTTACGTCAAGTCAGGATTGGACCGAATAAAGGTGAGCTCTTGACTCGGGAAGTGGCCGACATGCTCGAAGCGCACAGTCGGATTGACCCGTCTCAGTTTAACCTCGACCGGCCTGATTTTGAGACGGATATATTAATTATTGGCGGGGGCGGAGCTGGCTGCGCCGCGGCGATCATCGCTTTAAAGCACGGGGCTAAATCTATTATTTCCACCAAGTTGCGGCTCGGTGACGCAAATTCGATGATGTCCCAGGGCGGGATGCAGGCAGCCGTCACTCCTCAAGACTCACCAACTCGTCATTACTTGGACGCAATTGGCGGCGGCCATTTTGATAACAAGCCAGAACTGGTACGGGCGCTGACTGAGGACGGACCGGAAGTCGTGAAATGGCTCGAAGAACTCGGGGTTATCTGGGACAAGAGACCAGATGGCAATAATTATGTCCTCCACGGCGGTGGAACTTCTCGGCAGCGGATGCACTCCTGCCGTGACTACACTGGCGCTATCATCATGCGCACTCTGATGGATGAAGTCAGAAATCATCCAGAGGAGATCCTTATTTTAGAATTTATGCCCACAGTCGAACTTATATTGGATAATAAGGGCCGCTGTGCCGGCGGAATTCTTTATAACCTGGAAACAGAAGAATATTATGTAGTTAAAGCGAAGGCTACAATCATTGCCACTGGCGGCTATGGCCGGCTGCATATCCGCGGCTTTGACACTACTAATCACTACGGGGCCACGGGAGATGGGTTAATTATGGCCTATCGAGCTGGAGCTAAGCTTCTTTATATGGATTCAGTCCAGTATCACCCCACAGGCGCCGTCTTCCCCGAGCAGATTGCTGGCTTTTTGATTACCGAAAAAATCCGGGGAGCCGGGGGCCAACCCGTTAACCGTCATGGCGAGCTCTTCGTCTTCCCCAAGGAACCCCGAGACGTAGAAAGCGCCGCCTTTATCCGTGAATGCTTAGAAAGGAAAAACGGTATAGAAACCCCCAGCGGCCGGGTCGGAGTTTGGCTTGATTCTCCACTTATCGACATGCTCCATGGGGAAGGTTATGTTGCCAAGAACTTTCCAGCTATGTACCGTCAATTTATCCGCTACGGAATTGATATTACCAAGGAACCGATGCTAACCTACCCTTCTCTCCATTATCAAAACGGCGGCATTGAGATCAACGCGCGTTGCGAAACCAATATTCCCGGCCTTTACGTGGCTGGCGAAGCCTCTGGCGGCGTCCATGGCCGAAACCGCTTAATGGGCAATTCAGTCCTTGATTATAACGTTTTTGGCCGGCGGGCTGGCCAATATGCGGCTGAGTATGCGAAGCGAGTGCGGCTGGGCCGCTTAACTCTTAACCATGTCCTCGAGTATGAAAAGGAACTGAAAAAAGCCGGGATAAGAACCACCCGCATTGCTCCCATCTTGTTGCCTTTATACACTCCTGAAATAGTGAGACAGCGCCAGTTAACCGCCCGCTATGAGGGTAATTTACGCTGAAAAAATAGCGTTTTAAATTCCCTTTCCAGCCGGTGAGAAGCTGAAAGACCCTCTTTTCGCAGGCTCCGGGCTAATCTATCTCGCTTCCGCGTCGAGACACCATAGAGGAAGGCTTCCTGAACCAGACTTATCAAAGCCGTCTCCGAGCGTTTCCTCGTCACAAGAAAAAACGGTACATAACCTCCTTTGCGCACCTTCGGTATCACCAAATACACGGTCCCTATCCGACTATGAAGCTTCCTCACCCGGTAGCCTGAAAAATAGGTCTTCCTCCCCCGGCTGTGCTTGCCCTTAGGCGCCCCTAC